>Ga0307509_10004171_pt1 | contig 21123 bp, 13 predicted proteins | sample 10_EM_MG_FD_202245 | JGI IMG/M metagenome (GOLD analysis project Ga0307509, IMG submission 202245) | Populus trichocarpa ectomycorrhiza microbial communities from riparian zone in the Pacific Northwest, United States - 10_EM | ecosystem: Host-associated > Plants > Roots > Unclassified | place... | reverse complement strand
AATACATGGTTAATACATGCTTCAAATAAAAATCCATACATAATTCAAGCATCTTAAAATACATGGTTCAAATAAAAATCCATACATAATTTAAATAACTATTCATTAGATAATCATTAACAAACTTAAAACAAATAATCTGCTGGTGTGTCATGTAAACTAAAACCAGCTTCATTGCCTTCATCTTCCTCATTATTCCTCAGACACTCATCAAGAGGATTATTAGTGTCACTACTAGTACCAACACCAATATTATGAGCATTAGTGCTACTACTAGTACCAACACCATTATCATCAATTTGAATCTCCAAATCATCTTCAGTACCATGAATCTCTATTTCAGCATCATTAGGAATTTCTTCTTCATCACCATTTTTTCTTCGTGTTGCATTGTCAATAGCACCAAGCAAATCAATGTTTGAATGTTTTTCTCCCTCGGTTATCCAATCATCATCAGATGAAAGATCATCTTCTACACCAAAATCATCTGCATGCTTTTTGACTTGATTATTATTCAATTTCAGATTGCACATTACAAATACCAAGTCATTCATATAAGGTAACCATTACAGCTTCCAAAAAAAAATAGAAATAAAAGCCAGAAGGAAAGGGCAAGAAACAGAAACATAAAACACCCAATACATGATAGCAAATGCATGCTGGGTACCGGTGCATAGGCACACAGAAGCAACATGCATTTTCAACATAATCACAGGCTTCACAGCCCAATTCACTAGCAACTAACAGTCACGACAGATTACTAGCAACTAACAAGGACTAACGAAATTGCACATGGATTACTAACCTGACTCCAACTTGTTCAGATCAAGAAACATAGACAATTGATTTATGTGAAAAAACAGAGTCACAGACTCACAGAGTCACACACACACACACACACACTGCACGGTTTAATCCAATTGATTTTCAATATCTCAATAATAGACAGTCACAGAAACTTTGAATCAAAATCTCAATCTTTAACATCATTAAACTGTAAAGATTAAAGCACCTAATGGTCCTAAACAACAGCCACGACAGATTACAAACAAGGTAAGAAATGGACATGGTAAGAAACTCTTACCTCTGTTCTGAGCAGTGAGCACCGAGGAGATCAATATTGCAGTCAAACTTGGAGCCTGCGAATCCAATCAAACAAATATTAGCATTACTGGCTTACTGCATTAGAGTAAGAAACGGACAGGGGAAAAAAAGCACCCCCAGCCGCTGGTAGTTACCAACAGAGAAGAGAGAACCAGAGAAACAAGATGAACAGAGTAACTTACCTGGTGGAGACTGGAGAGACGCCGTTGTTGTTGGGTGGACTCTGGTTCTCACGGTGGCTGGTGAAAAGGACGTCGTCGATGAGGGGTGAGGGCTGTTGTGAATGATGAACTGGAATCGTGGACGGCTGAGAGAAAGAGATAGAGAGTAGAGACCGAGACACTGAGTGACTGAGGAATCCTCAGTTTAGGGACGGCTGGAACTTGAATTTTGGGATTTCAATTTAGGGATTTTTTTTGGTTCTGAATGTGAATGATGAACTGAAATGCGAAGAAGACTGAAGAGAAACATTGCATTTGCAATTTTGCATTTGCTTTGTTAAATCCAATAGGCGGTCGACACCTGGCAGACACATGGCTTTTTTTTTCCTGCGGGCAAAATCGTTAAATCGGTGGTAAAATCGTGATTTTACACGATTTTACCCGATTTTAACGATTTTACCCGATTTTGACCCGATTTTACCCATTTTCGAGTTTTACAAGCGATTTAGCACGTAAAACCTATATCAACTCGTAAAAACGTACGATTTTACGAGTTGAATCGCGATTTTGACAACCTTGGTTTGGGTGCAACAAATGCTTGTTTTGTAATTGTTTTTGTGTTTGTGATGTAACAAATGCCGTAAAGTATTTGACAATAAATCAAATTATGTTTTATGCTGCGAGAGGTTCATTAAAAATTTTATTTAAAAATTATTATTGTGATACAGTGTATTTTTTTAAAATATTTTTTTACTTGAAAAATATATTAAAATAATTTTTTTTATTTTTAATATCAGCACATCAAAACTATAAAAAATATATTACAAAATATAAATTTGATATTTTTTTAATTCAAACATTCTTTTAAAATGTTCTTAAATGCAATTATAAGTCAAAATATAAACAACCTAGTAACTAATGAAGGATAGGTTTGATGTCATATGTCCAAAAAAACACATAACTCCACTCATGGAAATATATATATAAAAAAGGTGAAGGTCACTTTGAATCAACGTTAATGGCTCTATTCCAAACACATGAAGCTAAATCTTTCTAAACATTCTTAAAAGTTCTAAAGTTAATCATGTACCATGTTATATGTCCTTGATTAACCTTTAGGGGTTCAAGCTTACCCATCAAAATGTAGATGAGTCTTGATTCATGATGACACTTGATTTTTTCATTCATACAAAAAAATGTTTGATATTGAAAGAGATGAAATAATATATATATATATTGTTTTATTTGCTAAGGAAACATGAGACCAAAAGAGTAGAAGTGTAAGGTTTTTTCAAATATAAATTAATTAATTGTTGAATTAATAATAAATTTAATTATTTAATTAGAATTATAATTTATATTTGGGCTAACATATTAGAAACTTAATGGATCACACACATTAAGAATCATTGGTTAAAAATTAAACTAAGATGATTTAATTAAGTATAACTTCATTAAAATATATTTTAGAAATTAAGAACTAGAATATAATTAATATAGGGATTATATTTTGATTTTTCTACTTCTGAAATGCTCACCATTCCGGTTTGGGTCAAGTTTCCTAGCCTCTCGATAAAATGCCGATCTCCTAAATGTCTTTCAAAAATTGCTTGCATCATTGGTAAACCACTCCGAAGTGACATGCTTACTTCTTCTATGTCTAGACTCTCGTATGCTAGAGTTCTGGTAGAAGTTAATTTACTCTCTGACCTGCCCTATTTTGTTGATATTACTCTGCCTAATGGGAATGTTCTTTGTCAACAAGTGGTTTATGAAACATTACCAAGATTCTACAAGCATTGCCGAGTTCTTGGACATCTCACTTCCACTTGTACCACTTCCTCTGCTGTGCAAAGCAACCCAATGTCCCAAGTCAATACTGTCAATGCTCATAACAACCGTGGCAGTGTTTTCCAGATGTTGGGACCTTCTACTGTTTCTCCAGTGGTGGATGAACAAGGTATATCTTTACCTACTGGGTGTGGAGTTGATCCAATGCACTTAGAGATTAAAGCTGCTTCTGATGGTTGGTAACAGTTAGGAACAATAAATCCAGTCGTAAGCATCAAACTTCTCCTACTAGGAGCTTGACAGCTACTGATGCTGCTCATCACAATGGTAATGACAAAGCTGGGATTGTGGTTGCTAGTTCTCATCCAATAACTCCTACCGATACTCTTGTGCGTGGTTCAAGAGATGTTTTTGGGGGTTTATCAACTCATCTGCAATCTCCAATTTTTGATGTATGTGCTAGAGTTGATAATGCTGTTATGCAAGGTTGTGTGAATGCTAAGGGCAAAGAAGTGTTTGTTTCTAAGGGTCCAGGTGTGGCTAGATCCGTGGCAGATGGTCCAGTTGAACTGCCTCATAGGAAAGGGGTGAAGAATCGAGCTAGTAGAGTTTCTGGCAGTGGTAGGGGGTCGCCTGCCACTACTACCTCTTGATGTTAATCTATAGGTGGAATATCAGAGGGTTAAACAACCCTCTGAAACAACATGAGGTTGCTCACCTCATGAGGAAACATAATATGGATGTTTGTGGTCTTTTGGAAACCAAGCTTAGCTCTTTCAAGGTTTCCTTGTTACAGAAATTCAGGCTTAAGAATTCAAAGTTTTTGTCCAATGCTTCTGCGGCTTTAAATGCTAGAATTGTGGTTTTCTGGAACTCCTCTACAATCAAAGTTGATTTATTAGATTTCTTGGCTCAAGGTATTCATGTTCTGATTTACAATCTTATTCATCAGTTCTCTTTTTTTGCCACTTTTGTCTATGGTATCACACTATTATAGCAAGGAGACCCTTGTGGGATAACTTGCGACAATGGTGTCCTAATGCTCCTTGACTTATTTTGGGTGATTTTAACTCCATGCTCTCTCAAGTTGATAAGCATAATGGAGTATCTGTTTCTTCCTATGAAGTTACTGATTTTAGGAATTGTTGCTCTGATCTTGGCTTGTATGATTTAAACTACACTGGTTGTCATTTCTCCTAGACTAATGGCAGGGTGTGGAGTAAAATTGACAGAGTCCTGGCCAATCCTCTTTGGTTGTTATCCCAGGTGCATGTTCATTTTGGCAACTCTAGAGTCTTCTCAGACCACTCTCCTGCCATCATTCGCTTAGACTACCAGCATACAAGAGGTAAGAGATATTTTAAATTCTTTAATATATGGGCTCAACATGACAATTTTCTAGAGCTGGTTGCAGATAAATGGTCTCTCTTCGTCCAAGGTTCTCCCATGTTTATTCTATGCAAAAAACTCCAGAACTTGAAAGGCTACTTGAAGGAGCTTAATAAGCTTCATTTCAATCATATTTCAGAAAGTTTCAAGAGCAGAGATGGAACTTGAAACTCATCAAACTACCTTTCACTATGATAAGGATAATCTTCAGCATCTTGCTCTAAATAAGCAGCTTCTGCAGAAGCTTCTCTATCTTAAATCTGATGAAAGATCATTTTTTGCTCAGAAGCTTAAATGTAACTTCTTCAAAGATTATGACAAGGGCTCATCTTATTTCCATTCCCTCATGAGTTAGCGACATCAAAAGAATTTCATCCTTGCTATTCAGCTTAGTAACGGTTCCCTTACCACCTTCATTGATGAAGTAGGGGATGCTTTCCTTTGCTATTTCAAGGACTTGCTTGGCTCTTCTAAGGGCACACTTCATTTGGATGTGGCAGTTTCTCGGTCTGGCCCTTATATTGATCCTGCCTCTCATGCATCTCTCCTAGCTCCAGTCACTTGTGATGTTATTAAGCAAGCTTTATTCAGCATTGATGATAACAAGGCTTCTGGGCCGGATGGATACACCTCCCTCTTCTTCAAAAAATCCTGGGATATTGTTGGTAGTGATTTCTGTCATGCAGTCCATGACTTCTTTGTCTCTGAAAAACTTCTTAAGCAGATTAATCACTCCATCATTGCTCTTATTCCCAAATCTGCCAATGTTACTTCGACTGCCGACTTCAGACCTATTTCTTGTTGTAATGTGGTGTACAAAGTGATTTCTAAGATCCTCTCTGCGAGACTTGTTGTTGCCCTTGCGGATATTATTAGCCCTCTCCAAAATGCGTTCCTGGGAGGTAGAGTGATGGCTAATAACATTCATATTATTCAAGAGCTCCTTCGGCTATACGAGCGTAAGCATGTGTCGCCTCATTGTTTGATGAAAGTTGATTTGAAAAAAGCCTTTAACACTGTACAGTGGCCTTTTCTGCAGCAACTCCTTCTGTCTTATAGCTTTCCAAATCGGTTTGTGCATCGTATAATCCAGTGTGTGGAAACCACTTTTTTTTCTATTGCTGTTAATGGCAACATTTATGGTTTCTTTCAAGGAAAGAATGGGGTGCGTTGGGGTGATCCTTTGTCTCCTTATCTCTTTATAGCCTACATGGAATACCTTTCCAGGATGCTTAAGATGGCTTCTATGAACTCTAATTTCATATTTCATCCTAAGTGTCGTCCTCTAGGTATTAATCATCTTGCTTTTGCAGATGATATCATCTTGCTTTCTCGGGGAGATAGGCAATTTGTTGCTTGTTTGTGTCAGCAGCTCATATCATTTGGGCATATCTCTGGCTTGGCAATTAACAGAGAAAAGTCTTCTATTTATTTTGGCGGAGTTGGAGAGCAGATTAAGCAGGTTATTCTTCAGGACACGGGTTTTATGGAAGGTCTCTTCCCTTTTCATTATCTTGGTGTTCCCCTCAGTCCCTATAGGTTGCTGGTTAGCCAATACTCTCCCTTATTGCAGAAGCTGGAATCTATAGTCCAGTGCTGGCAGGGAAAACATCTCAACTATGCAGGGCGAGTTGAATTGATTAAATCAGTCCTCTTTGGCATGATGCACTTTTGGTTGAACATTTTTCCGTTACCTGGTATAGTCATTAAGCAGATTATTTGCATTTGTAGAAATTTTATGTGGACTGGCAATGTCTTGAAGAGTAATTCTGCCCTGGTTGCATGGAAGACTGCCTAAGAAAGAAGGGGGTCTCGGTTTGTTTGATATCAAAGCTCGTAACAAAAGTTTCCTTGCTAAGTAGCTATGGAACATCCACCTCAAATCTGATTCTGTCTGGATTCATTGGATTTATCACTACTATCTTCCAAATGTTTTTATTTGGGATGCTGTTCCTTAGCGAACTTCTTTGCCATTATGAAAGGCTATTATTTCCCTTAAAGATCAAATAGTTGTAGTCTGTAGTAGCCAGCATCAAGCAATTGCTTTAATGTCTACTTGGGGTTGTGGTGAATTTTCTTTCACTTCCTAATCCTATGACTTCCTGTGTTTCAAATTTGATCCAGCTGCTTGGGCTAAGGTGGTCTGGGAATCTTGGTCTATGCCCAGATATAACTTCATTTTGTGGTTGGCGGTTGTGGGCAAGCTGCGAACTTGTAACAGGCTTCACTTCCTGTAACTCGACCCTTTGTGCGTTTCCTGTCGGGTTGAGGAAGAGTCCTACAATCATCTATTTTTCAGCTGTCCATGGACCTTTTTTCTTTGGAGGATGATAAAATCTTGGCTTCATCTGCATAAAAGAATGTCGACCATTAATAGTGCAATTCACGGTCTTCCTTCTAGCAGAAACAACACTACTAGCAGAATGTGAAGAGTCTCCCTTGATATTCTTATTTACTTGATTTGGGAAGAGAGAAACAAGAGAGTCTTTGATAACTCTTGCAATCCAGTGCCTTTTGTTTTTCGCAGATTCCAGGTTCTGTTTTTCATGATTTTACACCTTCATGAATAGCTTCTTAGCTGCTGGCGTCTTTTGATTGGGGATGCTTGTTTGTTGGCTTTTGTTTGGCCGTTGTGCATCCTTTGGGAGTCTGGTTGTGTTACTTATCTTGCTTTGGTGTTGTAGCTAAGAGCTCTTTTTTTTATTCTGGTTGCAGCTTTAGCCATTCCCGCTGTTTATACTTTTTTGTGCTATGTGTTAGGTCCGACTCCTTATCCTTGATTAGGTTCCTCATCTAACCATTCTCAGCTAACAGGCTCAGGGAGCATGTTCCCTCTTTTGTAAATCTTGTATATGAACTTGCTGGTTCTCCAGCCTTGTATATTTTTTTGATCTGATATATATTTACTTACCTTTGATATAAAAAAAAAAATTAAGCAAGGAATTGATTGAGTTAATTTCTAAAATTGTCCTAAATTAATATATGGATATTATTCAGAAGGCAAATTGATATTTTGACAATATATAGGGTTTTTCAGATTTCCCTGTAAATAGTAAGTTATGCCTCTTATTTTTTTAGAGTTGTTTGTTAGACACAAAAGTCACGTAAACACAAAATTAAATCTAGCACTTTAGGCATAGCAATTCATCTCTTCTAAATATGAATTTATGAGATTTCTTACTGGTGGTTCGTGTGAATTATCATTGAAAAGTAAAACATTAAACAGCTTATGGTTTGTAACAACTCAATCTTTAAAAAATCATTTAAAGCCGAAGAAGATTAAATATTCAGGTAAAAAATAAAACTACTCCTGATAATTTTTAATTATTTCTATTGCACGTATGATACACAGAAACCCATGAAAAACTTTATAAAATCAATTCAAATGAGAATACTCGAACTTGATTACATGAAGTTCCATCAGCATCGGATACATACAAAACGTAAGTTTTGAAGTGTAGACACGAATCTCAATAATAATTTGATTACTTTATTAATATTGGATTTATTTGAACAAAATCAGGGAACTACCAGGTCAAAGATGGGGCCAGATAAGGATCAATAGAAGTTTTAAACTATTACAGTGAATGTTGACCTGGTGCAAAACTAGCTTTTGATAGGAAGCAGCTACAACTAAACGTTTTTTGCTCGCCATGACACGTGACCAGGTTGTCTTAACTCTAGAAACCACTTATCTGTGTTTGGTATTTTGTTTATACTGCTTATTTTTTAATATGCATTTAATTAAATATAGATTATATATTTTTTAAAAATATAATTTTAATATGATTATACCAAAATCTTAAAACAAAAAACCCCTTAAGAATAGATCAGATTTAATAGCTTTTCGAGTCAAATATATGCAAGTATATACTATGTTTATTTTTACAATAAAAAATTGTTTGAATATTTTATGTTTTTGAATATTTTTAATTTTAAATTAATTTTTATATTTAATGCACTAATATAAAAAAATTAAAAATATTATTTTAATACTTTAAAAAATAACCACTAGTAAATTCCAAATATTCTTCTAAATTTTCTGCTTCTACTTTTTTAGTTGAAAAGCATACTTCGCAGCTACTTTTTGGGTTGAAAAGCATGTAAAAGAATGCTTCTCGACCTGTTTTTCAAATCAAGAAGACAAAAGCAGCTGCTTAGACTTAGAGCCTTGTGACAAAAAATCAGCAAAGTTCGCGGCGAATTTATCTTAATATTTTTTATTTTTTAAAATTTATTTTTATATCAATACATCAAAACAATTTAAAAATATAATTTTTTTAAAAAAATAATAATTTATTTTTAAAAACACTTTTAAAACACAAAATTAAACATAAAAACATACTCTATAATACGGTACAAGGATGGGTGGGCAGAAGGCTAAAACCCAACGGTATCTTGCAGAAAAACATCTCAATATTCAAAAAATATATGTGCACACAAACTGTACTGTAATGATCATTTCATAAACTTCAGCAGACTCAACAAAAAGCTCACCGGAATGAGGAAGAGATTACAAAACCATACACTGAAAAAATGATACAACCCGAAGAAACGGCAGACAACACTCGGAGAACCCAATGAACAACGCAAAATATCTATAAACACTACAGCAGCATGAAAGTTAAACTTAGATCCCCATGGTGGTGTAAACACTTTTAATTATAGTTACTCCCTCTCTCTCTCTCTCTCTCTCTCTCTCTAAACTAAGCTTCTCTGACAATTGATCAGATGAACAATGGGCACTCTTTAATTTCTGGATCAATAGAAAGTACATTATATCAAACCAGAACTAAGTTCCACCCGGCGGCATGGCATGGGGCATCAAGTAGATGCTTCCCTAAACTTGGGTCGCAGGAACAAACCTTTTACTTTCATCCAAAAGGATTTCCTCCAACAGAAGAGAAAGGCTGTGGGGTTGGAGGGGCAGAGAATCTACCAGCCACCTGTTGATCCATATTCACGGCACCAAAAGCAGCACCATCACCGCCAAAGCCACCTCCTACTTGATGCCTGTACCCAAAAATAGAAAAGAAAAGAGAATTTAGAAACCTCGATAAGTGGAAGGTTTAAAATGGTAATCAAAAGCTGCCAATACTTACCACGGATAATTCTAAACTTCAGACAAGAAACTAAACCTTGTAGAGGTGGAATATTTAATATTTAGGAATGAATACTAATTTAAAGCTCTACCAACTGTAATTGATCCAGTTCAACTAACCATTCAACGAGAAAATCACTAACCCTTGTTGGTAAATGAACATTTACTTAAGTGGCTTCGGTGAAACTACAGTTCTCTAGAAATAAATTCTCTTCCTCACACGTTGATGCGAGACCCTCATGTGATCACTACATGACTGTGAGAGAGGGAGCCCCATAGTATTGTAAAATCACACACGCTTTGTGTAATAAAACTAGTAACTGAGGTAAACAGAAAAATTCAAAACCAAAAGGCATACCATAAACACAGCAGGTTACAAAAATAATAATTCTGAATGACTGTATAAAATTCAAAAAGTAGGGATGACATTCGGGAGATAATATTCAGACATAAAATACACCAAGAAAAATAACTTACCCTGCAAAAGGCATACTACTCGGTGCTTGTTGAGCCACATACGCCCCTGAGATTTTCAAATAACTCAGCACAAAATAAACAACCAAGCAGAGGGGAGAGAGAAAGAACAGGAATTGAATTATATACTTGGAGGTATAGATGAAGAATAAGGCGGTGCCTGGGAAGGCAATGCTGGTGGATAAGGAGATGACTGGGGTGACATCCATGCTGGTGAGGGCGTACCAAGACTGGAAGCATGTTGTAAGCCCGAAGGTGGCATATTTGGTAGAGCAGCATGCAAAGGCGTCATTGAAGGAAACTACATCATAGGGACCACATATCATGGAAGTGGAAAAACAGATTGATATCCAATCATTTTCAACTGACAATTTCATCCCCTATTCTGTTATTGATAAAATTGAGGCCAAAAGAAGCACAATTTCATACACGCATTTAGTGAAAACATTGTTTTCCACATTATAGCATCATTTTTACAGCAGAGTAATTCAATCAAATAAGACCAAAGGATATGCACATATTGAATTTTAAAATGAAATGAAATAAAATCACATACATGTTGGGCTTGAACTGGTTCACTGAGATCAAAAGGGTTTGCTGACTTAGGTTGCTGGAGAAAAGTTGGCATAGACTGTAGTTAACAAAAATTAAACTATGATTAATTTGTCCAGGAATTATGCACAAAAAACTGTAAAACATGGAAAAGATTGACTCATCATATTTGGGTTAATAAGCATACCGCTGGAACACTATTATATTGCACAGCGAAACCCATACCACGAGCTGGACCAGATGGCCACCCTGGAATTGCTGCAGGATAAGGTGAATATGTAGCAGCAAAAAGATCCTGTGCACAAATTCAACATTCATTGAATAAGCAATATGCAACCATAAAAACTATTAGCATATCCAATGAAACCTCATAAAATAATGAAACAAGATTGAACAGAAAAATGCAATTACCACAGGCAGTTCTCTTCTTCCAGTTGGTTTAACTTCCACAGCTGATGGTTGTGATAGACCAGCAGACATGAATCCTGATGCAGGATTTGAGACAATTTGAGGAGCTCCTGCATACGGTGTCGCCAAAGACACTTGCACATTTGAGGCAGGAGACACATTCCAGGTCTGCCAAAAAAATCCAGCAGGTGAGGACAATTAAATAAACATACAATAATATCTGACAACATACAGCACATAATTCACAAAAACCACACTAGCAGGCTCACCTGATTCCCTGAAGCTAATGGTGGGGTAAATTGTTGAGTAGTAGAATGACCAGTAGAAACAGGGAATAAAGAAGGTTGCTGATGCTGCACACTAGGCCACTGCCCTGCTTCTGTAACACTGGCAAATGAATTACCACCATTGACAGGCATAGCAGGTGCCAATCCTGGGGCAGTTGCTGAAACACCACCAGCATGTAATATTGACAAGTTATTAACTGGTGTGGCTGCAGGAGCTACAGAATTGAAGGGCAACATCGATGTGTTCCCTGCAGATGCAAAAAGGGAAGCATTTGTTGGATTGCCCACAGCTGCTGTTGCAGGAGCACCAGCACCACTGTGTGATCCCAATATATGACCAGGTCCAGGTACTGGAACTGAGAGTTGTGAGAGAACAGATTCCAGTGGATTTGCTTTTGGAACCTGAGATGCTTTATTCTCAGGGGCAAAATCAAAAGAAGCCCAATTGTTGTCATTGGTAGCACTTGGAGAATGCACAATTGATTGAGGAATTGTAGCTTGTTGTGCTTGAGGAATTGAGGCGGCGGCAGGAGGTTCAGGATCAGCATCAAAATCAATTAAGCTTCTAGTATTCTCCAATTTCACTTCTGTTGGATTCCCAGTAGCAGATCCCAAGCTACTGGAAGATGCAGTTCGCTGAAATTAAAAGTAACAATGCTCAAACACTGTTTCTTATTCTTTTTCCCGTAACAGTTTCTGTTGTTTCCACCCAGAAGAATTTTTTTTTTAAAAAAATAAAATAACCAAAGACATCCAGAATGCAACAGATAATGAAAGCAAAGATCAGAGCTAAGCAGGTGAATACAGAGGATGAGAAATATCTGTTTAAAGATTATCTCTCTCATCTGAATTTGAGAGAGAGAGCATGCAGATGATTTCTAAGTAAGACTAAACTACTTAAAAAAAGCAACAAGTGACAAGGAAAAGCAAATAATGGAAGAAAGGCAACCGACCATTTTTTCACAGAGAATGATAAGTCAATCCAACCACAAAGCGAAACAGTAATCAGTAAAATCAGAGCTCATAGTGGCTGTTTTCTGGTCTTTTTCTTTGAAACAATTTTCTATCAAGGTAGATTGCACACGATCACATTCAAATTGCTTGCAACTCGAATTAATTGAAATTGGAACATAAATTATCAGTTGGATGGCACCTAAATAATTGCATTCTATTTTCTGCCAGGTGTCATTTAAAGGTTGTGATTTCTATGAACATTCACACATTATAAATAAATCCTGACAAAATTTTCAGAACAGGAAAATGGAACGCTCTAAAATATCAACTTTTTACATGCATGGATTTTCCAAAACCAATACTAGCCTTCAACTTTCTTCATAGCTCCCATGTACATTTCCATACACTTAAGGAAAAGATACCTTCCTTACATACAAAGTTTAAAGAAAAGATACATTGTAAGGATTTTAACAACATTAAATACAATGAACTCACTCTTTGTTTGTAGATATTACAGGAATTGTGATCAACTCTTTTCTAAGACTGTCAAGTTTATAAGGTTTTAGTGCAGTATATTAGAATGTTTTCTCAAATCAGAAACAAGCAAAATAGACTTCTTGGAATGAAACATAAGACCTGGAAGAGGGGAAAGCACTAAATGCACAAGATTTGTCCGGCAAAAACATAGATGTAATAATTCTTAGGATCATGGACATCTAAGCAACGATAGATTTCAGAACGAGTTTAGAAGTGGATAAAAGAAGCAGAAACAAGAATGGAAATTTGTAAACACAGCTTTATGGAACAGAGCTTTACCTGCGTAGGAGCAGAGACATCAGCAGGCCTTGAAACATTGGATTTAGGAGGTTCACTTATACGAAGAGGCACTACATTATCTCCCAAAATCTCTCTGACAGGACGTACCATAGGGGGGCTGGAAGTGTCCTCTTTTGGCCGCTCAGGTGACCTGCCTTCCACTTTCGGATCTCCATCAGATATCCTTCGGTCTTCCACTTTCCTGCCATTTCCAAATCTATCCTCTCGACGCCAATCATTGATAATTTCTGGACGAGCGGGACTTCTTTTGTAATCATTATACTGTCGACTTTCTTGATCATATCCAGGACTTCTTCTTTCATCATAACTATATCTTGAATATTTATCATCACTTCTTCCGCCAGGACTAGACCTTTCATTGTAACGATGTTCATGTGTATCTTCATATGGTGGACTTCTAGACCCTCCTTGATACGCATCAGTTTTCCTATTCTCAGAGAAGTCTTCTTTGTTATCCTTCATGACATCCAAGGAGAAGAGGTTTTAATAGGAGATCCAACAAAAGCCAAAACATATTTATTGCCATAAAGGACACGCACATGGACAGTGACACACACACACACACACACACATATATATATAAGCTCCCTTCTATAAATATTGGAATACTTGTCGATGCAAGTGATAGTATCAAGAAAAATCAAAACTAGGAAGAAAGAGAGGGCATCTTACCATCTTCATACTTGGAGGCTTGCCATAGTTCCTCTCACCTGTATATCTTCTATCCACATAAACATGTTTTATAAAGTCTCGAAGTCTCTCAACATTACTGGCAGCAAAAGAGCAAATCAGAACTGCAATAATTTTTAAGATGTGAAACACAAAAATAAGCAAGTATAACCTGCTGTCAGGGGCAGACTGGCGTTGTGAATCCCATTCTTTAAAATAAATATCCCTTGCACGCTGAGAAAATAAAATGAGACAGAAAACAGTCAAGATTGACAAGCAAAGTGTAACTCTAAGATTGGGGGGGGGTATTTTACCTTATTTCCTCCTTCTTGAAGAGCAGCAACTTCTTGTGAGGTGAATTTGGCCATTGATACTGATTTTACTCGATGTGTAAACTCCCGGCTACATATGGAATGGCAAGTTAGTACAAGCAACTTGATCTCTCTCACTCTCACAGAGCCCTCTCCCCAAAACTACCCGCAACATGATGCATCTCAACAAATACTAAGAAATACACATGAACAACCAACAGAAAGCAAGCAGCTGCAAAGAAACTGGATAGCAATGTATAGCAAAGCATATTCATACTCACTGTATTCCACTACAGGTGGTGCAAACAAATGTCCAGAAGTTTGTGCAAACATACTGAGGTCCCTGCTCAATGGGAAAATATATATCAGCACTTTTGTAAGGGAAAAAATGCCAGTTTTCCCCAAAAGTAAGAATTGTAACGGATATACACTACAAATCTTATAACACCATTATTCCAACCACCATGAGAACATTTTTATATCAATGTTGTCACAGATAGGAAGAATAAAACAATTCACTTTCCTATATTTGCTACAGAGCTACAATCTTGTTCTCATGAGCAAGCATCTAACATGAGATGAATTAAACAATTTCTTTCTTGATTGCAAATCCATGAAATATAATAACAGCAAAATTGTGGTGCAATAACAGAACTGTTAAATCACACCATATTAAGCAATGCTCAAGTTTGACAATAAAGAATAAAAACAAGCAATGCACTGCAAAGTCACAAATTGTATGACCATTCAATAATAAAAACAAGAAATGCATTGAAAAGTCACAATTAGTGAGACCATCCAATCTCAACCTTCATGCATGAATAAGGATCATACATATGCGTGACAAAAGAATGAGTATAGTTGAAAGTCACATAGTTGAATCTGTTTCTGGCATTTTTCAGGTTAAAGATTGTCTTACTTTTCGTACCACCATAGTTTTTTTCTTTTTTCTTTGAGTCAGGGCATTGCTATAGGAAATTTTTTGTTATGATGTAGAAATCAGTTTCCTAAAGCACCAGAAATGTTTTTATGGTAATGATTGGATCTCTAGTCCAGAGTTCATGTAATTTTCAAATTGCAACATAAATTATGGATCATTTGGGACAGAGCACCAATACCCACGTCCACCATACAAGTCAATTTCGGGTAAAAACCAAACTAACATCACTTGGATCATCTACTGGAATTCTTTATAATCGTAATGGAAAAGCACAAATGTATGTATCTAAAATATCTAGGAAACCATGCAAAAACGTTCTGTTTGGACATTTTACATTCAATTGCCAGATTTTTCCAACACTTAAGTGAGCTGTGTTTTATTCAATTAACATGTCTTTAGATCTGCCAGAAAGAGTAGATATTCCTAAATCCTAATACTAGATTTGGCAACATTTCCAAAAGTTGAAAAAAAAAATAGTAAAGTAAAGGAAAAGTATAAACAACACAAACTGATACTTTATCTTTCCTTTTGTTCTAGTAACGTTAGTGACACCATTGGTGATTTTTTTTTCACTTGCCGAAGAAAAATTAAATACCTCTATTGTTTTCAATGGAATGAAGGGCACTGCTAACAGAGAAGACACAAATCAATTGAAAGAAAAGAAAAGTTAAATTCAAAAACAGTATCACTTATCAATCAAGCGCAAAATGGCCAAATTGCAAGGTCCTTTGCACTTTGCCCAAATATCTACACAGTCAATTACATGGGAAAAAATCATTTCATATTATAATCTATCATTTCCAAACTAACATCATCTCAAATTCAAAAGGTTGTTAGAGGTAAGCAATAATCATGGAGGAAGTTCACTTCATTTTTTCTTTCCATACCTACAAATCAAACCAATATTAATGAAGAAATTACCAAATCTTCATTTTTTTTCCTCCTTTTATATAATAAAGGGGAGCAATAAAATTTATCGAAGTCAAACTCACTAACAGTTGGGTTCCCATAAGCATTCTTTGGTAAATATGGATCTGAAAAGAGCTTATATTAAGGAGCATACAATATTTCTCAAGCCCACCATCACAACCACTTGCTACCAATTCCGTTAACTCATTTTACTTATTCAGAACCAACATTGCAAGCATTTGTTTCTTCTTCTTCTTATGCCTTACAAGTTCCCCACACACAGCTTTACCAAAGCATAACCTTAAGCCTTACTTTAAGATTATTTCAACAAACAATGTTAAAAAAAAATACCAAAATTAAACTCGCTAAGACCAACTCAGCCGCACCATTCCATTTCTCAAAGAACAACACTAGGCAAAAGTAATGCTAATAATTTCAAAAAAAAAGAAAGGGAAGTAGTAGTAAGAAAGAGTACCAGACTGTTACAGTTGATACATCTGCGATTCTCTGTATGTTTGAGAAGTCCACGAATTATGCGCTCATTTTTTTCATCCTCTTTTAGTCGATTCGCCATTTCTAACACCAGATTTCAAGAAACCATCAATTAATCGCAAACTTCATTAACTAAACACTGAAATCTTGTACCGAATATCAACAATAAATCCAATCAAAACAATTTCTTTTCAATTTTACGTTGATGCGAAGCAGAGAAGACTAATAATAAATCAAAATATTTTTTAATTTCAGTTACTAAGCAAGCAAAGAAAAGGTCCATGAAACGACACAGTAAGGCATCTAAAAACGACGGATCTGAAGGAAAGAAAGCTAGCAACACAAAAAAGAATTGCTGCAGCAACAGTTCACAATTCGAAAAAGAAAGAAAGAGTAACGGACCTGGAATTGGGTAGATGTAGGTGTAGTTGCAGAAAGTTGATTATAATTAGAGATCCAAAGCAAGCTTCCACTGACCTTAATTGGATGAATAACAGAGAGAGAAAAGCAGCAGATCCTTTTCAGGGAAATAACTATAGGTTCGTGCTTTGGACAGCTAAGAAAGTCTGCTTTTTTCCCAAATAAAATTAGAAATGCTGCAGACTAGTAAGATAGAGAAAAAAGGGGGTTGTGTAAGAAAGTGTAAATAAGTGTAATTGGATACTTTTATTTTGGTCCCTGTAGATTCCCCTATATTTCAATTCTACTCTTATATTACGAGATTCTCTAATTGTTTCGTAAGAACCCAATGATAACCTAACATCAAATAATCTGCTTTTATAATTTGGATTTATTTTTAATTCTTGATTCTTGAATTTATTCTTGATATATCATAACATTTATAGGATTTGATATTAAGAGAAAAAAAAATAAGAAAAAAATTAGCTTGGCATTGGTTATTTAATAGCATATAGCAAAATTGAAACTTTTTATGAGTCACTGGTCTTAGTTTTGAGGATTATATATGTCTTGTTGATTATCATATATAAATAAATGTATTAAAATAACTTAATTATCAAAAGAGAAAAAACAAATAGGATAATATTGGGAAATTTTAAATTACGAGAGGAGAAGTGTAACATTGGTGAGTCAAAAAGGACCATAATGTAGTTTGCTGTTTTACTTTGCAGCGAATTACAAGTGGACACAAGAGATGGATGCGAAGACTCCCTTGCCTTCTTGACGGCGTTTAACAATCGTTGTCTTGTTGGTTCCAACGGTCTAAGCCTCGGGTCATACATGGCGACTGGTTAATAGCTGTAAGTCGTTAACGATTGCTGATTGCTTTTGGCAAAATTACGTGACTCGTAACCCCGGACTTACAGCAGTAGAAGACCTTTCTAATGGGTTAAAGCATACTTATTAAACCCGAACTGGCTTGATGGATCGATTCTAAATCCGGACCGGCCTGACAGGTTGATCTGGAACCTGGTTGACCCAGTGACTGGACCAGTCCAGGTAAGATAAAAGATCGGGATGAGCAAAAACCCGGCAAAACTTGGTTGACCCATGACTTGTGATCCGGGCGACCCGGCATAAACCAGTTGAGACCCGTTTTTTTCAAATGTGTTTTTCTCATGGCCAAAGATCTTTTTTTATTTATTTTTAGTTGGTTATTAACCATTTTCAAAGTGCACTGTATAAATATTAGAAAAATGTTTTATTTTTTCAATGCGAGATTTGAAACCGTTTAATATATAGAACAAAATTATTTTTTCAAAATGGGTTGTGAAACCCTTTGGTATATATACTCTATGTTTACAAGAAAAAAGTTATGTTTTTTTAATACGGGATAAAAAATCATTTTTGTTTAAATACTTCAATTTAAAAAGATAACATACTAACATAGTATCTTTTCAACGTGGAATAAAAAAACCTTTTGAAATAATTTTTTAAACTTCATTATTTATAACATGTATAACCTATATTTATATGGATTGTACTTAATTTTTTTATATAAAATATTAAAACTTTAATTTTTTTAATTTTTTCAGGTTTACCTGGGTCAACCGTGTAACCCGGCTCCTTGGCCGGGTCAACCCCCGGGTCGGTTATGATAACTATGGGTCAAAGTGATGTTTGAAATTGTATTCTAAACAGACTTTTATTAAAATTTAATATTTTTTATTTAAAATAAATTATTTTTTATTTTTTTATTTTTTAATATGTTGATGTTAAAAAATAATTTTTAAAAAATAAAAAAATTATTTTAATATATTGTTGAGTGAAAAATATTTTGAAAAAAAATTGTTATCATTTTTTTGTTTTTTTTTCTTTTAAAAAAAATATTTTTTACTAGTCTTTAGCTAAATTTAAAGTCGGAAATAGGATTTATCATGGTTTTTTAAATATTTTTCAGATAAAAAATAGTTGAAAATTGAATTTTTTTTAGTATGAAAAGTTAGAAACCTACCTTTTGGCCACTTGAGGTGGTCAGCGTTGAAACCAAAGGCAACGCATCACTTGCCAGTATAGACGAGGCATTATTTGTTTTTTTTTTTTTTTTTTTTTTTTTAAGTTGAGCATATAGTCAGTTGTTCGCCCACCTTTAAAAAAAAATGGACCAGACATGGAAGCCTACCCTTACTGGTCCATGCACACTTGCCAATTTTTTGGGAGCCAAAGTTGGCTTACTATGCCCAACCTTCTAGACGGTTTTTTTAAGGCCCTTATTTGTTTTTAATTTGGATTGATTTTTTTAAATAGCTAATTTTTTTTAAATAGCTTATTTTTTTATGATATTTTTTATAGTGGGATTATAATAATTTTTTTATGATATTTGTAGGCACTCTTTTTATTATTCATTTCATGATTTTTTTTATTTCTTTTCTTAAAGCTTAATCAAAATTAATTATAACTCAATAAATATTTTTATATTTGAGATATTATTTCATTAAATATCAATCAATTTAACATTTATTTTTTAATGAGATTCTTACCCTTTTTTTATAATGTTAGCAATCATTTTATTAATTATTTTATGTGAATCTGCTATACATAATTAATTTTTTAATGTTTGGGTCGTGAATATTTTATAAAAATAAAGTTCAGGTCACGATAGTTATTGCAATTTTTTTTTGTTGAATTTCTTTAACTTATTGCTAAATGAACTATGTTTTTTGTAATTTTTTTTAAAAACAGGGAATATTTCATGAATCATAAAAGAAGGTTTTGAAAAAAAAATTCCTCTATTATCTGATTCATTGTCTTTTTTATAAATATTTTTTATAATATAAAATTAGTTTTAAAATAAATTCCAAAAAGTTTCCTGTTGTAGCACACGAGCGATATATTGCAAATATTTTTTGTTGACTTTTTGGTCAATGAATTGTGCTTCTTACAATTTGTTTTTAAAACAAGAATATTACATTAATCTTAAAAAAAAATTTAATATATATATTTTTCCTTTATGATTTTATTTGTTGTTTTTTTTGCAAATATTTTTTTGTAATAGTATAATTAGTTAAAAAAATAGATTCCAAAAAGTTCTCCATTATAGCACACCAGCAGTATATTATTGTTTTCTTTTTTAATATATTCATATCAAAAATATCAAAATATATATTTTTTCTATTTTTATTGAAACTTGCATTTATGGTTCTAATAAGCTATTGTTTAAAAAATAATTATTCTGGTGAAGTAAAATACAAAAAAGGGTGCATATTAGTTATATAATGGGTTTTTTTTTTATCTAAATGGAAACCTTTTTTATCTTTATTTAAAATTACTTAGAGTTTTTTTTTTACTCTAATTACTTACAATTTTTATCAGATTAAGAACCCATGAAAAAAAATTTGGAAAAGAATATGTTGATAGAAAAGTAAGGGATTATACTAGAAAAGTTTTTATCAGTAGAGTTGAAATAATTTTATATTCTATTGATGTATAATTAAATGAAAAAAAATTGAAGAGCTTTCTCCATGACGTGATTAGATATATTAATATTTATATTTGTCTAAATTTATTGACTTAATCTTTGGTTCTCCTTAGAATTTTTTTTATATTTGTTTTATATATAATTCTCAATTTATTTTATTAAATTCATTCATCATCCTTTTACATTGACAAAAAAAAATTAAAAAAAATTGAGTCCATGACGTGATTAGAATTTTTTAATGGTGTAAAACATTGTGCTAATATCTGTGTTTTTCTTTTTTGTGTTGACAAAAAAAACTTGAGTTTGATTCCGGGCGGAGTGTAGACGACTAGTTTATTCTAATTGCATTCAATTTTTATTAAATGAAGTGCATTGCTAAAAAGAAAATATAATTTTTTGTTGAAAAAAAATAGATTAATAAGACAAAGAATAATTATACTAGAAAATTATTTTATTTTGATAGAATTTAAATTATTAATTTTCTTATGAAAAATTATTGACATATAATAAAATAAAAAATATGAATAGTTCATGGCGACACAAAATCAGATATCTTGATCTGTATTTATTTCTCATCTTTTCAATTTTTAGACTTTGATTTTCATCAACATTTATTCCTAACATTTATTTGTGTGTATAATTCTCAAGTCATATAAATATGTGATTGATAAGTCATGTTATCTATCTAATTTAACTTATTTTGATTTTTTGAGTCACTCGATGTCATATAAATTAAATAGGATCCTACCCACTAGGAGATCTAAGCTAAATTTCCTGAATTAATAGGGAGGGCTATTAATATATATGAAAAATAGTTGGAGATCAAATATGATTAAAAAAAACTTATCTAAATTTGATTATAAATAT
>Ga0307509_10004170_pt1 | contig 21124 bp, 18 predicted proteins | sample 10_EM_MG_FD_202245 | JGI IMG/M metagenome (GOLD analysis project Ga0307509, IMG submission 202245) | Populus trichocarpa ectomycorrhiza microbial communities from riparian zone in the Pacific Northwest, United States - 10_EM | ecosystem: Host-associated > Plants > Roots > Unclassified | place... | reverse complement strand
TAGGGTGTCGGAATGGTCCTCACCGAGCACTCTCCGGCGTCGGGCCAGGGTGTCTTCGTCCAGTTCACGCGCCCGCTCGTACTCGCCCACCCGGCGTAGGTCGTTGGCGAGGTTGTGAGCCGAGTTGAGCGTGTCGGGATGCTCGTCGCCGAGCACCCGCTGCCGGCGGGCCAGAGTGTCCTGGTTCAGCTCACGTGCCCGCACGTTCTCGCCCACCTCGCGCAGGTCGACGGCGAGGTTGTGGGCCGATTGCTGGGTGGCGGGATGGTCGTCGCCCAGCACTCGCCTGCGGCGGGACAGGGTGTCCTCGTCCCATTGGCGGGCGCGTTCGTACTCGCCTATCCCGTGAAGATCGCAGGCGAGGTTGCTGGCCGAGGTCAAGGTATCGGGGTGGTCGTCGCCGAGTACCCGTCGCCGGCGGGCCAGAGTGTCCTCGTGCAAGCGGCGAGCCCGCTCGTATTCGCCGAGCATCAGGTAGCTCGCGGCCAGCTGGTTGGCAGCTGTCAATACTGCTGGATCGTCGGGACCGGCAACTTGGTGCCATCGCTGATACCAGTCGCACGCCAGTGTCTGTGTGTTGCGGTACTCGCCGAGGAGGAGGCGGTAGTAGAGGCTTCGCCCGGCAGTCTGGCGTAGTTCGGGGCTGGTGGTCGTCGATGCCCTGAATATCAGATGCGGCAGGAGTGCTGCCCACCGTGGCCAGAGTGCCGGGTCGCGTTCGTCGTTCGGGGCGGCCGCGGTGAGCAGCCGATCGGCGTGTTCGATCTCCGAGGTGCTGGTGGTTTGGGCGATGACGGCTTGGGTGAGCCGGTGCACCTGCACGGTGCCGATGTCGACTCGGGCCAATCCGAACGCGGCGATCCGGCTCAACATCCGTGCCCGCGCGACGGTACTTGCGGCGGCGGCCGCCAAGGGCTCGGGCAACGTCCCGGCAGGAGTGCCGATCAGCCAGGACAGCGGCACGGGCTCGGGAGCCAGGACGGCAACCAGCCGCATCAGCTGCCCGGCTGCCTCGTCACGGTCGATCAGGTGCCGCAGCGAGGCGGTGACGACAGCTGCCAGCGACTGCGGATAGCGGCCGGTCGGGCCCTCGCCCAGCAAATTCACCGGATCGGCCGACAACTCGCCGAGGTACTCATCGACCGTCATGCCTGTTTCGGACAGCAGCCCACCCGCCTGACCCAGCGCCAGGGGCAGGTCACCGACCGCTGCGGCCAGGCGGTCAGCCTCCACGCCGGGCAACGCCGGCACCACCTCTCGCACAACACGCGAAGCCGACGTCCGGTCCAACACGCCGACCTCGATCGGCGTGCCGGCGACACCGCCGGACTGACGGCACCGCGACGTGATCACCACGTGACCGCCACCGTCCGGGACCATCGCGGCTACCGCGCCGACGGTCTCGGCGTTGTCATAGATCAGCAGCCACTCCGATTCGCGCTGTAATCGGCGCAACACTCCAGCTGTAGTGACGGCAGCAGCGTCCTGCACCGTGGCCCACCCGGCCGCGACGGCAAGAGCGGCCAACTGCTCGCCGATCAGCTCCGGGCGCTCCGCATCGATCCACCACGCCAGCTCGTATTGGCTGCCGAACAGATGCGCATACTCGACCGCCAATTCGGTCTTACCCACCCCGCCTATGCCGTGCAGAGCCTGCACCAACGCTCGTTCACCCGAGCACAACCTTTCTCGCAGCCAGGCCAGTTCGGCCCCTCTCCCGGAGAACGCGGGATTGCGGCGACGCACATTCCACACCGGGGGTAAGGACCCCGGCACCCGCGCCGCGCCGGCCTGCGCCACGAGACCGCCCGGCCCAGGAAACAAGACGTCCCCGACGGGCCGGGCCGGGCCGGACACCGCCTCCAGCAAGGACTGCCGGGCCTGCTCCTCGGACACGTTGAACAGGTCTCTCAGGACCAGCGCCCGCAGGATCGGCGGCGGGGTCACCTCCGCTACCCGTACCGGCACCAGCCGCGGTCCCCGCTGATCCGGGGGCTCGGCCATCACGGACCGCCATTCATCGCCGGTGAACCGCTGTCCAGCGAAGTAGGCCGGTGAATACAACGCCAACACCCGATCGGCCCGGCCGAGCACATCGTCCATGCGCTCGACGAAGTTGTCCCCGACCGACCAATCCCACACATCCAACTCCACCGACAGCCGGTGTCGCTCCAATTGCTGCGCCGCCCACTCCGCCCACGGTCGATCCGGACCCGCATAACTGACGAAGAAATCAACCCGCTTCTCGGCCGACAGCTGTCCCATGGGTGCCACGATGACCTGTTCGACCCGCACCCTGCGTCATCCGAAAGGATTAACAACCTTCGAACCAACGCACTTCCTGTCCTGCCGGAACCCGTTGCACAGGTGATGAGCTGGGGATATCCGATCCGGAGTGACGATCATCGGTGCGCAGTCCGATTTCGCTGTGCCTGATCATGATCCGGCCGATCGGCGCTTTCGGTAACCGATCCATAACGACATGGAGTTGCCGGTTGTGCGGATGCCGTCCGAGGCCGATGAATTCAATCTCCGTAGGGCAGGCCGCCATTCGCGATCATGGTTGAGATTCGAGGTCGAGGCGTCACCGCCGCGCCGGTTGCCGGGTACGATCGCCGAAGCGTAGGCGAGGCAGAAGGCTGACGTACACCCGTGCGGATCATCGGTGACAGCGGCGAGGACGAAATGGTCGCCTGCTTTCTCCTCGGCGAGCTGACGAGCCCCAGGTTCGGTGCGGGGGTCCGGCGGGCGCTGGCCGCTGCCGGGAGGCCCGAGCGCCTGCTGACCGATGCGGACCTGACCGACCCGGCCGCCAACCAGGCACGGCGTGCCCTGCTGGCGGCCACTCGTGGTTACGGCGAGAACCGTGATGTGTTCGAGGACTTTCCCGGCCACGTTCGTTGGATCCGGGCGGTGCTGACCGCGGCAGAGCTGGCGCGGGTGCGTTACATCGAGTACTCGTACTGGAACGAGTTGTCGGGCGGTAGCCGCCTGCCCGGCGACGCGGCCGAGCGCATCCGGGCCGGGGTGCGGGTGTTCGGCGTCTCGAACGGCAGATTTATCGCGGCAGCTCGTGCCGTTCGGCGGAGAGAGCGCTTCTCCCCGCTCATTCTGGCCGGGCCCCGACCCGAGACGCTCGTGTGCCTGGAGGGCCATCTGCGGTTGACCGCATATGCGCTGGCGGGGTTCCCGGTCGAGGTGGAGTGCCTGGTCGGGACCGCTCAGGCAATGGATCGCTGGGCACGTTGACTCGCGGCGCAATGCTGGAACGGCACGAACGGACCGGTGGTCACGACCATGGCCCCTCCTCGGAAGGAAGGGCCATGACAACGCTTACGGCTGGAGCTAGATCAGCCAGCGGTGCTGCTGCACGAAGGGCAGCTGCGCCCACCAGCGGCCAAGGCCCCAGGTGCGCCCGGCGTAGGTCAGGGCGAGGACGACCAGGCCGGTGGCGTACACGAAGTGGTAGTCGGTGATCGGGTTGGAGGACCCGCTGGGCTTGCCGGCCGCGGTGTGCTGGGCGAGGGGGAACTCGGCGAGCCACATCATGGCCAGGACGAGGACACCGGCTCCGGCGGCGATCCGCATGCCGATCCCGGCGATCAGGGCGATGCCGACGGCGAGCATGGCGAGCATGAACAGGCCGTTGGCGTACCAGGTGCCGGCCATGGAGTGGAACATCGACTGGAACGGGCCGACGTCCACCGAGGACAGGAAGCCCTTGGTGGGTGATCCTCCGTGGATCCACGCCTTGGCCGACGGTGTCGAATATCCGAGGCCGAAGGTCTTGTCGAGGAACGCCCACAGGAACACGAAACCCGTGGAGATCCGCAGGACCGCCAGGGCCTTCGCGGCGGCGGTCGTCAGCATGGAACCGGGCGCCTCGACGTGTTCCAGAGCGTGGGGAGAGGTGGGGGTGGGTTGGACGACGCTCATGGGGCTCTCCTCGGTGATGTAGACACCCTCACCCTGGTCCCCACTGCGCCCGCACGCCCGTGCCGCACGGCCTCACCGCACAGGACCAAAGTCCCGCGACCACGGCCGGGAGTCATCGGCCGCCGATGAGGATCCCCAATGGAAACGTTTGGCGCGTAGTCTGCGGTTGCCACACCGCATCGACGTGCGCACCTTGTCGAGCCTGCAACGCCCGCGATCTTCGGTTGTTGCCTCCCCGGCCACGGGTCCAGACCCTGCCCGCCCATCATGCATTCGCTGGAAGAAGTCGTTGGGCTGGAGAAACCATGATCGCCACATTCACGCCGGCGACCCCGTCGACGCAACTGACCATCGACACCAGGTGCCCATCGCCGGGCACCGCCCGGCTCGCCGTCATCGGCGAGATCGACCGGTCGAACGCCGACATGGTGCGCGCCCGACTGCTCAACGTCTTGTCCGCGCTGCATCCCCACCGCATCGAGGTCGATCTCGCCGGGCTCACGTTCATGGACTGCAGCGGACTCACCGTCCTCATCGTCGCCGGCAAGGCCGCCGCCCGCACCGGCTGCCAACTGCGGATCACGAACCCGCAACCCCTCGTGCGCCGGATCCTGGACCTGACCGGCCTGCTCGACGTCCTCACCGCGGCGTTCGACGAGGCGCCGCCCGTGGCGACCACCGCGGCCGTGACCGCGTCGGTCGGCATCGTGGCCGCCGCCTGATCCGGACGTACGGTGAAACATCAACGGTCGGCCCCCGGACCCCGGGCGAACGCATCATCGACATGATCACGATGCGCACCCGGAGGTTAGACAATGGCAACAACACTTGCCGGCCCGGCTGAACACGGCAACGCCGCGACGGGCCGCGGCAGTGACTTCGCCGAGCTGATGCGCCAGGTCCGGGCCGCCGGTCTGCTGGAGCGCCGGACCGGCTACTACCTGACGAAGATCGCCGTGACCGGTGGCCTGTTCGTGGCGGCCTGGGTCTTGTTCGTCGTGGTGGGCGACTCGTGGTGGCAGCTCACGGTCGCCGCGCTGCTGGCCGTGGTGTTCGCCCAGCTCGGGTTCCTCGGTCACGACGCCGGGCACCGGCAGATCTTCCGGACCAAGCGGGCCGACGACCTGGCCGGCCTGCTGCTCGCCGACCTTGCCATCGGGCTGAGCTACGGCTGGTGGGTCGACAAACACAACCGCCACCACGCCCACCCCAACACCGAGGACCAGGACCCGGACATCGACATCGGCGCGCTGGCGTTCACCGCCGCGCAGGCGCGCGCCAAACGAGGCCGGGTGACCCGGTTCATCGCCCGCCACCAGCGGTACCTGTTCTTCCCGCTGCTTCTGCTGGAATCGGTGCAACTGCACAAGTCCAGCGTCCAGGCCGTCGCCGGTCGCGGGCTGCGCCACCGCGGGTGGGAGATGTCGCTGCTCGGCCTGCACACGGCCGGCTACCTGACCGCGGTGCTGCTGGTGCTCTCCCCGCTCAAGGCAGTCGTGTTCATCGTCGTGCAGCAGGCGCTGTTCGGCCTCTACCTGGGCTGCTCGTTCGCCCCCAACCACAAGGGCATGCCGATCCTCGCCGCGGACGACCAGAGCGACTTCCTGCGCCGGCAGGTGCTCACCGCCCGCAACGTGCGCGGCAACTGGCTGGTCGACTTCGCCCTCGGCGGGCTGAACTACCAGATCGAGCACCACCTGTTCCCGAGCATGCCCCGACCCCACCTGCGCCGCGCCCAGCCACTCGTGCGGGCGTACTGCCAGGAGCATGACGTCAGCTACTGCGAGACCACCCTGTGGCGCTCCTACGCCCAGGCCATCCGCCACCTCCACGACGTCGGCCGGCCACCACCGGCCACCCGGCGGCGCCCAACCGGTGGGGGGTAGCGTCCACTTCGTGGAAGCGTTCTCCCGTAACGGCATGCGGTTCAAGGTGCTGGACGAGGGGCCGGCGGACGCGGAGACAGTCGTGCTCCTGCACTGGATCCCCGAACAGGCGCCGGACGAACTGGCCGCGCACATCCTGGAACGGATCAGGAGCGTGTCGCCGGCGACCTGACCGGCGTCGGCGCTGGCCTCCCGGCGTTGTCAGGTATAGCCTGACAGCGTCAGGGTTTGCCTGACACGCCGCCACCGTCGGGAGACACCATGACGAGCGAGACAAGCACCGCCGCGACGGCAATCCAGTTGTGCTGCTCCTTCTGCGCCAAGCCGAGCGCGGAGGTCGAGAAGGTGATCGCCGGACCCGGCGTGTACATCTGCAACGAGTGCGTCGGACTGTGCAACGACATCCTCCGATCCGAGGAGCAACAGCCGCTCGAATCGGACACGCGACTGTCGGCCTGGGAAGAGGGAATGGCCGATGAGCAGATCCTTGACCGGCTTCCCCGGGTCGCGGCGGTCGGGGCTCAGACCGAGGCGAGCCTCCAGCGGCTGGTCACCATCTTGCGGGGGCGGAAGGTGACCTGGGCGCGCATCGGCACTGCCCTCGGGATCACCCGGCAATCCGCGTGGGAGCGGTTCTCCGGCGAGGAGTAGGCCCATGCGACCCTTGTCGGGTCGACCGTTGCGCAGGCCATGGATGCGGATAGGTTCGCTGGCATGGCGGACGACACCCGGCGCTCGGTGACCCTGCGGCGCACGAGCCTTGGCCGGTACGAAGTACGGAACGCCCGCGGCGGCACGATCACCGTCGGTGTCGGGGACGGTGTCGAGTTCACCCCGGTGGAGCTGCTGCTCGCCGCGCTCGGTGGCTGCACGGGCGCCGATGTCGACTACATCACCAGCAAGCGCGCGGAGCCGGACGGCTTCGTCGTGCACGTCACCGGCGACAAGGTGCGGGACGAGGCCGGCGGCAACCGGCTGGTCGATCTGGCCATCGAGCTGCGTGTGACGTTTCCGGAGGGTGCCGCCGGTGACGCGGCCCGGGAGGCGCTGCCGCGCGCGGCGCGGATGTCGCACGACCGGCTCTGCACCGTGTCGCGCACGGTCGAGCTCGGCACTCCGGTCGACACCCACATCGCGCCGCCGCCGGCCGGCTAGCCGGTTGGGCCGGCGTCCCGCCCGACCTGCGGCGGCGTGGAGGGTTCAGCCGGCGCGGCGGGCCTGACCGCGCCGTTCGCCGTTGGGCGACGGCGGCGCCGGCGGCAGCGTGAACCAGAACGTGGCGCCCTGCCCGTTCTCGCCCTCGGCCCAGATCTCGCCGCCGTGCCGCTCGACCGCCCGGTGCACGGTGGTCAGCCCGATCCCGGTGCCCGGGAACTCCTCGGCGCTGTGCAGCCGCGCGAACGGCCGGAACAGCTCGCCCGCCTGCCCGGCCGGGAAGCCGGCGCCGTTGTCCCGGACGTAGAAGCGATCGCCGTCCGCGCCGATCTCCACGGTCGGCTCGGCCACCTTGCCGCTGAACTTCACCGCGTTGGTGACCAGGTTCTCCAGGACGACCCGGATCAGGCCCTCGTCGCCGTCCGCCGACATCCCCTCGCGTACGTGGAAAACGGTTTTGCGGTGGGGATCTCTTGCCTCGACGTCGCCGACCACCTGCCAGGCCATCGCGCTCAGGTCGAGCTCGGACCGGCGCAACTGGCCGCGGCTGGCCCGGGCCAGGATCAGCAGCGACTCGACCAGGTCGGCCATCCGGTTCGCGGCGGCCTGGATCCGGCCCAGCCGGCGGCGCGACTCGGGGCTGAGCGGGTCGCTCTCGTCGTCCAGCATGTGCTCGGCGAAGCTGCTGATCACCTGCAGCGGCCCGCGCAGGTCGTGCGAGACCGAGCCGGAGAACGCCTCCAGCTCCCGGTTGCGCCACTCCAGCTCCTCGACCAGCGCGGCCCGGGTCTCGGCCAGCTGCCGGGCCGAGCGCTCCTCGGCCGCGTCCAGCTCGCGGCGCATCAGCTCCTCGCGGATGCGCCGGCTCTCGTCGTGCGATTGCTTACGCCTGATCTGCGTACGCACATGAGCGCGCAGCGCGTCGGAACCGGCGCCCGAGCGCACGTAGTCGTCCGCGCCCGCGGCCAGGCAGGCCAGCATGTCGTCGTCGTTCTCGCCGGTCATCACCAGCGGTGTCTCGCCAATCACCGGCACGTCCTTGATCCGCCGGCACGCGTCGCGGCCCAGGTCGCCGTCGAGCCCGAGGCCCAGCACGATGCAGTCGACCGGCCGCTCGGCGAGCAGGTCGAGCGCCTCCCCGGTGTTCGCGGCCGGCACCACGTCGTAGCCGTCGGCGCGCAGCGACTCGGCCAGCTCGGCCAGCCGCTCCCGGTCCGGGGTCAGCGCGAGGACCTTGCTCGGCCCGTGCAGGCTGCCGGTCACCTCGATCGGCAGCTGCTCGGCGCTCTGCCGCAGCACCGCGTTGAGCTTGGCCGGCACGATCGCCATGTTCTGCTGCTTGCGCAGGAACGCGTCGGCGCCGGCGTCGAGCATCTGCAGTTCGGTGGCGTAGTCGTCGGCCGCGGTCATCAGGATGCACGGGGTGTCGCGCAGCGCCGGGTCGAGGCGGACCCGGCGGATCACGGTGGCGCCGTCGATGCCGGGCATCACCCCGTCCACGATGATCGCCTGGGGGCGGCGATCGGCGGCCAGCCGCAGGCCCTCCTCGCCGGACGGGGCGGTCAGCACCGCGTACCCCTCGGATTCCAGCAGGTCGCGCAGCTGCTCGCGGAAGGTCATGCTGTCGTCGATGATCAGCACGGTGATGCAGTCTTCAGTCCGGTCAAGGGTGGCGGCGGGGCGGTCGGACGGGCGGTCGTCGGCCGGGGTCGGCGGCTCGCTGAGCAGCTGCCGCACCCGGGCGACGACGTAGCCGGCGTCGTACGGCTTGCCCACGTACTCGTCGGCGCCCGTGCGCAACCCGGCCAGCCGGTCGGCCACCTCGTCCTCGGTGGACAGCAGCACGGTGACCACGCCCGAGCGGCCGGGCTGCCGGCGGAGCTCGGTCAGCAGTTCCAGGCCGTCCGCGTCGGGCAGCAGGACGTCGAGCACAGCCGCGTCGAAGCCGTCGCCGGCGAACGCGGCGCGGGCCTCCTCCCCGGTGGCGCAGAGCAGCGTGGCGAAACCGTCCGCGGCGAACGCGTCGTGCAGGTCCATCCGGACGGTCAGGCTGTCGTCGACGATCAGCACCCGGTGGCTCATCGGCGGCTCCCGGCGGGCTGCAGGTCGGCGAGCCGGGCGGCCATCCCGGCCGGGGGCAGCACGTACGCCGCCGCGCCGAGCATCGCGGCCTCCCTCGGCATCCCGTACACGACGCAGCTCGCCTCGTCCTGGGCGAACGTGACCGCGCCGCTCGCCCGCATCCGGAGCAGCCCCTCGGCGCCGTCCCGGCCCATGCCGGTGAGCAGGCAGCCGGCCGCGGCCGGGCCGTACTCGGCGGCCACCGACTCGAACAGCGTGTCCACCGAGGGGCGGCAGGAGTGCCGGGGCGGCGTGTCGCTGAGCCGCAGGACCCCGTCGCGTACCTGCAGATGGCGGTCGGGCGGCGCGAGCACGACCCGGCCGGCGACGGACTCGACCGGCGTCCAGTCCCGGGCGTAGCTGACGTCGCGCCCGGTCTGCCCGGCCAGCCAGTCGGAGAACGCCACCGCGAACGGCTCGCTGGCCGCGATGTGCTGCACGCACAGCACCGGTGGCCGGAATCCGAGCGGCAGCGTCCGCAGCAGGTCGGTCAGCGCGCGCGGCCCGCCGGTGGACGCGCCGATCGCGACCACCCGCAGCGTGCCGGCGCCCGGCCGCGCGATCGTCCCGGCGAGCGGCGTCTCCGGCCGCCGGCCGTCCAGCCGGGCCCGCGGGTGGGTGATCACCCGGATCCGGGAGACCAGCCGTACGGCGGACCGCAGCCGCCGTCCCCAGTCCGCGTCGGAGTCGTCGCCGCGCGGCTTCTCCAGCACGTCGACCGCCCCGGCGGCGAGGGCGTTGTAGGTGCTGAACAGCTCCTGCCGGTCCGCGGAGGAGACCACCAGGATCGGCGTCGGGTGCTCGGCCATGATGTGCTCGGTCGCGACCAGGCCGCTCATCCGGGGCAGCACCATGTCCATGGTCACCACGTCCGGCCGCAGCCGGCCGACCAGCTCGACGGCCTCGGCCCCGTCGGCGGCCTCGCCCACGATGTGCAGGTCCTGGTCGGCGGTGAGCGACTCGCGCAGGTGATGGCGCATGGTCGGGGAGTCCTCGACCAGCAGGACACGGATCATCAGAGGATCAGCCTCCGGATGTGTGCCAGCAGTTCCTCCTGGTTGAACTCGCCCTTCACCACGTACGCGGCGGCGCCCGCCTCCTGGCCGCGGCGGCGGTCGTCGGCCGAGGCGCGGGAGCTGACCAGGATCGCCGGGATCGTGGCGAGGTCCGGGTCGGCCCGGGCCCGGATGACGAAGGTGAAGCCGTCCATCCCGGGCATGTCGATGTCGGTGAGGAACAGCCCGTAGTCCCGGCCGTGCGCCATCTCCAGCGCCTCCTCACCCGAGGCGGCCAGGTCGACCTCGTAGCCGGCCGACTCGAGGATGCTGCGCTCGAGCATCCGGGTGGTGAGCGAGTCGTCGACCACCAGGATCGGCCGCCGCGCCACCTCCGGCTCCGGCGCGGTGACGATCCGGCCCGGGTCGTTGCGGACGGCGGCGACCAGGCCGTGCGCGTCCAGCACCAGCCGCGGGTTGCCGTCCAGGTCGATCGTGACGCCGCCGATCACCGGGGCGGCCGGGGCCAGGTCGGGCAGCGGGCGGGCGACCAGCGTGGTGGTGCCGGCCAGCCGGTCCACGCCGACCGCGACGGTCTGCGCGTCGGCGGACAGCACCACCGCGACGGCGCCGCCGCCCGGGCCGGCGGCCGGGCCTTCGCCGGCCGGGCCGAGCGTGCGGGCCAGCGGCACGAACGGCACCACCTGGCCCTCGTGGGCGAGCCGGCCGCTGGCGTTGGCCCTCTCGGCGTCGTCGAGGGGCAGCCGTACGCAGCGGCGCACCGCGTCCAGCGGCATCGTCGCCACCGTCCCGCCGGCCTCCACGATCAGCCCGTTCATGCTCAGCAGGGTCAGCGGCACCGCGATCTCGACGGTGGCGCCCTGGCCGGGCTGGTTCCGGATGGCGACCGAGCCGCGCAGCTGGGCGGCCAGGTCCCGGGCCACGTCCATGCCGATGCCCCGGCCGGCCACCTCGGTGACCGTGCCCGAGGTGCTGACCCCGCCGTGCAGCACCAGGTCGATCAGCTCCTGCGGGTCCGGCTCCCGGCCGGGGGCGAGCAGGCCGCGCGCCTGGGCGACCCGGCGCAGGGCGGTGACGTCGAAGCCGCGGCCGTCGTCCGTACACCGGAAATGCGCCCACCGGCCGCGACGCTCCACCTCCACGGTGATGGTTCCCTCGGCCGGCTTGCCGGCCGCCCGGCGCTGCTCCTCCGCCTCGATGCCGTGCACCACCGCATTGCGTACGACGTGCAGGAACGCCCCGTTCACCTGGTTGAGCAGCTGCGGTCCCATCCGGACCTGCGCGCCGTGGGTGACGAACCGGACGCGCTTGCCCTCGGTCTCGGCGGCGTCGTGCACCGCCCGGTGCAGGGCGGTGAAGATGGTGCCGGCGGCGGTCAGGCGCAGCCCCTCGGCCCGCCCGCGCGCCTCCTCGAGCTGGCGTTCCACCTGGTCGACCGCGTCGGTGAAGCGGCGCCCCAGCGCGGCCAGCTCGCCGGCCAGCCGCTGCACGGCGCCGCGCGTCCCGGCCGGGTCGCGGCCGGTTCGCAGGCGGTCGCCGAGTGCCTCCGTCGCCCGGTGCATCCGGGCCAGGTCGCGGCCGCCGTCGCGCAGCGGGGCGATCCGGGCGTTGGCCTCGCCGATCGCGTCGAGCAGCTCGTCCAGGTCGGCGGTGACCGCGCGCGGCAGGGGTTCTTCCTCCGCCGCCGGTTTCGCCACCTCCGCCGGCGGATCTTCCAGGTCACGAACAAATCGGGCGATCTCATCGTTCAGCCGCAGCAGCTCGCGCATCTCCTCCGCGGGCAGGGACGTCTCCACGCCGCGGTGCGGGACCAGCACCTCCTCCAGGATGTGCGCGCGGTCGGCGATCTCGGTCTGCTTCACCACCCGGGCCGCGCCCTTGAGCGTGTGCGCGTACCGCAACAGCCGCGCCACCAGGTCCGGGCCGGGCTGCTGGTCCAGGTCGAGCACGGCCGCGCTGATCTGGTCGACCAGTTCGCGCGCCTCGATCCGGAAGTAGCGCAGGGGGTCCCGGGCCTCGGCCATGGTCAGTGCCCCCGGGTGCCGACCAGGTCGAGCAGGTCGCCGGAGAGCGTGCTCAGGTGGGCGGCGGTCTGCTTGGTCTGCACCGCGCTGGCCTCGGTCTCCCGGCTGGCCCGGGCGGTGTCCGAGGCCGCCGAGTTGACCTGCTCCACCGCCGTGGTCTGCTGTTTGGTGGAGAGCTCGATCTCCCGGGTGGCGTCGCTGGTGGTCGCCACCAGCTGGGCGATGCGGCGGAACGAGTTGGTGGCGTCGTCGAACTGCCGGGAGCCGGCGTCGACCGCCTTCGCGCCGATCTCGGTGGCCATCACCGTGGTGTTCACCGCGCCGCGGACGTCGTCGATCAGCGTCCGGATCTCCTTGGCCGACCCGGCGGTCCGGTCGGCGAGCTTGCGGATCTCCTCGGCCACCACCGCGAACCGGCGGCCCCACTCGCCGGCGCCGCTGGCCTCGATGGTCGCGTTGATCGCCAGGATGTTGGTCTGCTCGGCCAGCTCGGACACCAGGTCGACCACCGTCCCGATCTGCTGCGACTTCTCGCCGAGAGACAGCATGTGCTGCACGATCTGATCGACCTGGGACCGGATCGCGTTGATCGAGGCCCGGGTCTGGTCGATGGTCGCGTCCCCGGTCCGGGCCGCGTCGGCGGTGTCCTCGGCCACCTTGGAGACCCGCTGGGCGCTGTCCGCGATCTGCCGCGAGGTGATCAGCAACTCGCTGATCGTCGTGGTGATCTCGCTCATCGCGCTGGCCTGGTCGCGCCCGCCGGAGGCCTGCTGCGCGGCGGCCGCCTCCAGCTCCGAGGACGAGCTCTGGATGTGCCCCACCGCGGCGCCCACCTCGCGGCGCAGGTCGCGGCTGAGCCGCCAGGCCACCCCGGCCGCCGAGGCGATCAGCAACAGGCCGATCCCGATCAGGAAGATGATCGCCATGGTGGCCCGGTCGGACGACTCCTTGCGGGTCTCCGCGACCACCTTCTTGATCCTCTTGATCAGGTTGTCGATCGCGCTCAGCACCGCCTCGCGGGCCTGCTTCATCCCCTCGACCTTGAGCTGGCTCGTGTCGGTCAACGACTTGATCTTCTGGCGTTTGGCGATCAGCTCGTCGAGCCGTGCGTTGTGCTGGGACTCGGTGGCCGCCACGGTGTCCAGCAGCTTGACCGCCTCGTCGTCGTCGAGCGTGTCGCGCACCCGGCTCAGCTGGTTCAGGAAGTTGGCCCGGTCCTGGCCGACCGTGGCGAGCGCCGCCGGTGTGTCGGCGAGCAGGAAGGAGCGGTAGTCCCCGATCCGCCGCTCCATCAGCGCGCTCAGCGTCTGCGCCTCGGTCAGGCTGGACGAGGCGATCTCGACCACCTTGTCCTTGGTGACCAGCACATAGCGCAGGGTCAGCGCCGAGGTCGCCGTCATCAGCAGGGTCAGTGCCAGGGTCAGGCCGAACCCGGCCGCCAGCTTCGCGCCGAACGTGCGTCCCGCCATCATCGTCCTGCCTCCTCGGTGAGAACGTGCCCGGCCAGTGCGTGCACCAGGGCCCGGGTGGCCGGCACGTCGACGATCGGGCGGGACACGCCGTCCAGCCCGACCATCCCGCGCAGACAGCCGCGCGAGCCCTCGTTCGCCTCCTCGCCGACGATCGCCTCAGCCATCACCCGCACGTGCCCGTCCAGCCCGTGGAAGGCGAGCCCGAGCGGCGGCGACCCGGACGCGAGCACCAGCCAGCGCGGGTTCTCGCCGTCCGGGTGGCCGAGCAACGCGGCCAGGTCGTAGACCGGGACCACGGTCCCGGCGAAGCCGGCCAGCCCGAGCAGGGCCGGGAGCGGGCCGGGCAACGGGGTCACCGGGCGGTCCGGGTGCAGGCCGGCGGTCTGGGCCAGGCGCAGTGCGTACGGGCGGCCGCCGGCCCGCAGCGCGAGCAGCTCGACGTGCTCCTCGTCGTGCCGGCGCACCGGCTCGGCGAACGAGCGGTCGAAGTCCTGCCGGAGCCGCTCGATCCGGCCGGCGACGCTCGCGGTCATCGCCGTGCCCCGCAGGCATCCCGCTCGGCCCGGCACAGCACGGTCAGCGCGATCCGGCCGAAACCGCCGCCGAACAACAGGATCCGCATGTCGTCCTCGGCCGCCAGCAGCGCCAGCGCCCGGTCCAGCTCGCCGGCCGCGGCCCGCTCGTCGCCGATCCGCCGGGCCAGCTGGCCCAGCCGCAGCCGCGGCAGGGCGAAGGCGGGATCGAGATACGCCGCCAGCCGATAGTGCCCGATCGCCGTGTCCGGCTCGCCTGCGCCCTCGAGGCAGACGGCCTGCAGCAGGTGGGCGTCGGCGTCGAGCCCGTCGGCGTCGATCATCCGGCGGGCCGTCTCGATCGCCTCGTCGATCCGCCCGGACTGCGCCAGCAGCACGCCGCGCAGCAGCCGGTCCCGCGCGTGCTCGGGCGCCGGCGGGTGCTGGTCGATCAGCGCGAGCGCGACGGCGAACCGCTCCTCGCCGAGCAGCATGACGGCCTTGGTGTAGACCTCGTCGTGGGCCGGCGCGGGCTTGGCCCGGGCGGTCGCCGGCCGTTGCGCCGGGGGAGTGCCGGCCGTGACCACGCGCCGGTAGTAGAAGGCCTCGTGGGTGTGCCGCAGCTCCAGGCCGGTGGGGCCGGCGCCGAGCGAGTCGGTGTGCCCGAGGAACAGGTAGCCGCCCGGCGCCAGCGCCGCCGCCATCCGGGACACCAGCGACGCGGCCACGCCCGGGGTCAGGTACATCAGCAGGTTCCGGCAGAAGATCACGTCGTACTGGTCCGGGCGCCACAGCTCGTCGTCCGGGTCGGCGACGTTGTACCGGCGGAACTGGGTGATCCGGGCGGCGTCCTCGGCGACCCGGTAGCCGGCCCCGTCCGGGTGGAACCACCGCCGGCGTACGTCATCGGGGGTCTCCCGCAGCGACCACGACGCGTAGCGATTCGCCTCCGCCTGCGCCAGCACCGCCGGGTTGGCGTCCACCCCGGTCACGTTGATCACCCACTCGCCGCCCGGCAGCGCCTCCCGCGTGGTGATCGCCAGGCTGTACGCCTCCTCGCCCGACGAGCAGGCCACCGACAGCATCCGCAGCATCCGCTGCCCGGCCCGGGCCGCGATCCGCTCCGGCAGCGCCTCCTCGCGCAGCGCCCGGAACTGGTCACCGTGCCGGAAGAAGTATGTCTCGGTGATGCTCAGCCGCTCGACCAGCGCGGTCAGCTCGTCCGCCCACGGCCGCGCGGCCAGCCGGTGCAGGTAGTCGTCGCGGCTCATCCGGCTGTGCCGGGCCCGCTCGTCGAGCAGCGGCGCCAGCTGGCCCGCGTCCCGGTCGGTGTAGGCCCAGCCCAGCCGGCGGCCGAGCAGCTCGCGGAACCGGGTGACCTCGCCGTCGCCGGTCACGGCACGCCCGCGGCCGCCGCCGCTTCCCACACCTCGTCCGGCACCGCCCGCATGCTCTGCAGCAGCAGGAGCGGCTCGGCGCCGACCGTGTCCACACCCGCGACCAGCCGGCCCGAGGCCCCGCCGAGCAGCGCCGGATGCCCGCCCGCCGTCTCCGGGTGCACCGGCCGGATGCCGATCACCTCGCCGGCGGCCATCGCCACCGCGCCGCGCTCGGTGCGCACGGTGATGTACCGCTGCACCTCGCCCGGCCCGCCGCCGAGCAGCCGGGACACGTCGAGCACCGGCGTCGGCACGCCGCGCAGCACGCTGATGCCCAGCACGAACGCCGGCGTCCCGGCCAGCGGCAAGGTCTCCATCGGCCGCATGGTCTCCAGGACCTCGTCCAGCCGCAGCGCGCACAGCAACGGCCCGGCACGGAAGACGAGGGCCGTCATGACGGCCTCCCCTTCCGGCGCATGTCCGTATTGCCGCACAAGCCCAGATTATCCGGATAAGGCAAGGTTCTCTCATTTTCCGAAGCTTCGGGCGTACGGATCAAGGACAGCGCTTCCGGCCCGTCTCGGGTGAACTGAGCACATGCCCGAGGTGCGCTTCTTCACCGAGCTCCATCCGCCCGACGAGTCCGTGGTCATCCGTGCCGCCGGTGACGGCTGGGGAGAGGATCGTCCCGGGGTGTTCGAGGACGGCGCGTGGCGGTTCGTCCTCGACGATCCGGCCCCGTTCGAGTTCAAGTTCGTGCTGGACGGCACCTGGATGGACGGGCCGAACCTGGTCGTGCCGGCCGGCGCCGGCCCGTTCGACTTCGGCGACGACGCCGTCCGGTTCGACCCGATGCCGGCGGTGGTCACCGAGAACTCGCGCGTGCAGTCGCTGTTCTTCCGGCCGAACCACGACGAGCAGCACGGGTACGACGTGATCGTGGTCGGGTCGGGGATGGGCGGCGGGCTGCTCGCCGACCAGCTCAGCGACGCCGGGGCCGACGTGCTCGTGCTGGAGGCGGGCTCGTACCTCTTCCCCACGCACGTGGCGAACCTGCCGCGGCGGCTGCGGATCGGCAGGTTCGACAAGAACGTGTGGGGGCTGTTCCCGGACTTCAGCTTCGCCAACTACGTGAACGTGCCGGGGTCGTACTTCGGCGGGGCGCAGGCCTTCAACCTCGGCGGGCGGTCGGTCTTCTGGGGCGGGTTGATCCCGCGGATGGGCGCCTGGGAGCTGTCGTCGTGGCCGGCCCCGGTCCGCGACTACCTGCTGAGCACCGGCTATCGGCTGGCCGAGGACGCGCTCAATCGCAACGGGCCGCTCGGCTCCACCTACCAGCAGGACGTGAAGCAACGACTGTCGGTGTTGCTGCCGGAGTACGACCATCTCGACGCGCCGGTCGCCGTGCAGTACGAGGGGTACACGCCGCTGTCCATCCCCGGCGGCATGTTCTCCACCGCGGACCTGCTCACCGAGGACCGGCTGGTCGACGACCCGGGCGCCACGGTACCCACGATCAACCTGAACCACGCGGTGCAGCGGGTCCTGCACGACGGCGGCCGGGTCACCGGTGTCGACTGCTACGACCTGCTGGGCCGCCGCCAGCGCCGGTACCGGGCGGACAAGGTCGTGCTGAGCGCCGGCACCATCGAGTCGGCGAAGATCGCCCTGCAGTCCGGGCTGACCGACCCGGCCGGGCAGATCGGGCGGGGTATCACCGACCATCCGATCCGGTACACGCATTTCTCGATCCCGGCCGGGTCGCCGTGGGCCAACGCCTCGTCGTCGGCGAAGGTGTGGTCGCGGCACCGGGACACGTCGGAGGACCAGCACCCGTACAACGTGGTGCTGGAGTTGGGCGCGGACTTCAATCAGGGGCGCTACATCGACCCGGACAACCTGCGGCGGCACCGCGAGCAGAAGGGGGACGCCACGCTCGGCGAGGTCGTCTTCCTCTTCCACGCGCCGCTGGTGCTTGCCAACCGGGTGGCGATCACCGGCCCGCCGCACCTGCCGGTGCAGGTCGACGTGCAGCCGGCGCCGCTGCCCGGCGCGCTCCAGGACGAGGTGCGCGGGATCGGCAAGCACATCCTGGACGGTTTCGGGGCGGAGGCGATCGTCGGGGAGAACCTCGACCTGGCCACCGCCAAGCTGGGCGGGGTGGCTCACGAGGTCGGCACGCTGCGCATGTCGGACGCGGGGGCCGGGGTGGTGGACGCCGACCTGCGCTTCCAGGCCTACGACAACCTCTACGCCTGCGACAACTCGGTCTTCCCGACGTCACCGGCCGCGAACCCGACGCTCACCCTCGCCGCGCTGAGCCTGCGCCTGGCCCGCCACCTGGCCGCATAGAGTTCGTCGCCCGGATCGCCGATGGCGCCACCCTTCGCGGCGCCATCGGAGCGGCGCGAAGAAGTTCCTGTCCGCCTAGCTCTTCCCACCACGCATCGTAACGCGGGAGGCAGCAGCCATCCGCCTCATCGCGGTCAGATCCGCGCACTTTGTTCTGAACCGCTGGTCCTTGGGCTCGGCTCCGCTCGGCTAGAGGAAGCGTACGGGGTCGAAGCTGTCGAGGTCGATGATGCGAACCCGAGGAAGAACGCTGGTGAAGCAATCCGCGTCCTCCTCGATGTCGAACACCTGCAGGCCCGGCAGGTCGGCAAATCCCGCGTTGAGGAACTCCTTGAAACCGACGACCCCGACCTGACGATCGCTTCGCAGAAGCTGCTCGATCTGCGGCAGGAAGTCGCCGTCATGGCTGGCGAGCAGCACGTTGCCCGCGCGCTGGGCGATCGCCTCCAGGGTTCGTTGGATGCCGATGTCCACCACCTTCTGATCCGACGAACCGGCGAGCGGGATCGGCCGGTACTCCATACTCAGCAGGGCCCGGACGAACGACATCGGCAGGGGACCTCCGCCCGAGGCGTTGAGGAAGAACAGTCCCTTTACCGGCTGCTGCCATTTGTCCTGGGCGAACTCTCGCAGGCGCTCCCACCGGGGCCGCTCCGCGGGGGCAGGCCTGCGGTCCAGAACACTGTTACCGAGGGTGGCGTCGATGTTCTCCCCGTCGACGATGAGGTACGTGACGGACTCCGGTGCACCGGGCATGGGCGTATCTCTCCAACGAGTGGGAAGCACGGACTGGTCACGCCCCGAGCTGACAGCCGGGAGGCAAGCCATGCTTGAGGTCGAGGATACGGCTGACTGCCATCTGTACGATGAACGGTCGGCTCGGGGGGCGAGCGTGGAACGGGTTGGCACGGCGTATCCCTGAACGCCTCATCACCGCGATCGGAGGCTGCCCATGATACGAACCCTGCGGATCGAGGGTGTGCGCTCGCTCGGGTTTCGCACCGATCTGATGCTGCGGGGGATGGCCGGCTCGAGCATCGTGGAGCACGCCGGGTATCTGGTGGTCCGCACGCCGGCCAACCCGGGCTTCTGGTGGGGCAACTTCGTCCTGTTCGCCGACCCGCCGGCTCGGCCCGACGCGCTGGCAGTCTTCGCCGCTGAGTTCCCCGGGGTAGCCCACGTCGCCATCGGTGTGGACAGCACCGACGGCATCCTCGGCGACGGCCTCTTGGATCTCGGCCTGACCGTGGAGGTGAACTCGGTACTGACCGCGCAGCACCTGCGGGCGCCGTCCCCAGGCTCCGCCGTCCGTGCGCTGAGCAGCGACGAGGACTGGACACAGGCGATCGAACTACGCCTGGCCTGCTACTACGAGACCCCGGCGCCCGCGGAGCGACAGTTCACCGAGCTCCAGGTGATCGAGCAGCGCCGGCTCTGCGACGCCGGCCACGGCACCTGGTTCGGGGCGTTCGTCCAGGGCCGGATGCGCTCCGGCGCGGGGCTGTTCCGTAACGGCGGGCTCGCCCGCTTCCAAAGCGTGGAGACCCATCCCGACTTCCGCCGCCAGGGTCTGGCGTCGGCCGTCATCGGCAACGCCGCCCGGTGGGAGCCCGGCGCGCACACCCTCGTCATCGTTGCCGACCCCGACGACCACGCCATCCAGCTCTACCGCACGCTCGGCTTCGCCGAGGCCGAGCATCAGATCCAGCTGTACCGCGCCCCTGGACCATGAGCACGGGACGAGAGCGCCGATGGGAACGGGGCACGACATGGACCAAGGCACCCGCGACGAGATGCTCGGCCGCCTGGCTGAGGCAGTCGGGTCGGTCGCCGTCGCGCATCCGACGCGGGTTGCCGTCGACGGACCGCCCGCCGCCGGCAAGACCACCCTCGCCGACGAGTTGGCCGTCGTCCTGCGCGGCCAAGGCCGCGACGTCATCCGCGCGACGATCGACGATTTCCTCTTCCCCCGGGCGCGGCGCTATCCGCGCGGTGAATACTCGGCCGAAGGCTGCTACTTCGACGCCCACGACTACGACGCGCTGAACCGGGTTCTGCTCGATCCGCTCGGCCCGGGCGGAGATCGACGCTTCCAACACGCGGTCTACGACCACGCCGCGGATACCGCGCTGTCCCCGCCGGTCACCACTGCCCCCGCCGGCGCCGTGCTGGTCTTCGACGGGGTCTTCCTCATGCGTCCGGAGCTGATTGACCGGTGGGACCTGCGCATCTTCGTGTCGACCGCCCTCGAGAAGACCGTGGATCGTGCCGTGACCCGAGAGCGCCGGGTGTCGTCCCGGGCCGACGTCGAGCGGCGCTGGCGCGAACGTTACATCCCGTCCCAGCAGTTCTACTTCGCCACGGTCCGCCCGGCCCATCACGCCGACATCGTCGTGCACAACGACGAGCCCCGGCTCCCGGTCTGGGAGGCCCGAACGAACTGAACTCGCTGTGGCGCGGGCCGCGGGGCGGCCGGCCGCGGCGGCCCCGGGGTTACGGCCAGCCGGCCAGGTCGGCGGTGGCCCGGTAGGTCGACCGCCTGAGCTCGGCGAGATCGCGTACGTCAAGGCGCGCGACGGAGCCCACCACGCCTTCCGCGCCACCACCGGCGAGCGGCTCCCGGACGGCATGGGGAGCTGAAGCGGCTCCGGGGCCAGTGCGGTCTGCGGTGCGGTCACCGCCAGCAGGAACGCGATCCGGTCACGGTTGACCAATCCAGGCACTTCTCGCCAGTACGACCGTTGCGCCCGCGCTGTCGGCCACGGGCAGACCGCCGGCGCTGTGCAGGCGCGCCACGGTCGCGTGCGCCTGCGCCGGCGTCGGGGCGTGCACGATGACCAGGCTGCCCAGGTGGGCGAGCTGGCTCGAATCCGGCGATTTTCGGCGGATCGGGCGGAAAGATAGTTCACCAAGGGAAAAGCCACCACGCAGGAGGGCGAGCACCATGCGTCACGTACCGTCGTCGGTCACCAATTCGGCGCCGGGGCGTCGTCGTTTCCGGTGGACGATCGCCCGGAAGATCACCGCCTTGGTCGTGCTGTCCATCGGCCTGCTCGCGGGGCTGGGCGGGCTCGCGAGCGTATCGACCTCCCAACTGCAGGCGCTCTCCGGCGACCAGGGCGATCTCGGCGCCGGCAACGCCCTGCTCGTCGACTTGGACATGCAGGAAAGCAACGCCACGATCGCGTTGAACCGGGCGGTGCTGGCCACCACCGAAGCCGAACGGCAACACGCGCTCGAGCTTTTGAGCGCCAGCAAGACAGCCGCACAG
>Ga0307509_10004169_pt1 | contig 21130 bp, 23 predicted proteins | sample 10_EM_MG_FD_202245 | JGI IMG/M metagenome (GOLD analysis project Ga0307509, IMG submission 202245) | Populus trichocarpa ectomycorrhiza microbial communities from riparian zone in the Pacific Northwest, United States - 10_EM | ecosystem: Host-associated > Plants > Roots > Unclassified | place... | reverse complement strand
CGGGGTTGTCCTCCACGATCGTTCGTGGTTAGTTCCACCACGACCATCACCAAGCGACACCCTGCGCGGTCCCGTAGACCCCGAGGACACCTCTCCAGCACTTTCTACGGACGGTGCCGCCGGACCCTCACTATCAACCCTGTCACCAGCCTTCAGTTCCTCAAACTCGCCAAGCTCATGCTCCAGCCCCCACGAGAGGCGCGTCCGCGTTGTTTCACGGAACAGATCGTCGACGTCAACGATCCCATCCGTATTGGCCTTTCCCTCACCACCGGGCTTTACACCAGGATCCAGGGACGGCGCATTGTTGGTTGTCAGTAGCTATTCAACACCTCGCCAGCCCTTTCCAACCGCGACGCTCTGGGAAAACAACCCTGTAGGAAGTATTGAAACGGCATCACCGAATGAGGGTCAAACATTGACTCCGCTCCCAGACGCTGAGACACCCCAGACAATGCCAACAGTCAACTCACGCTCAATTCTAAATGGATATCTCCATCCGGAGTTGATGGGTAGGGATGGCACGTCGGTTTGGTCAGAGGTTTATTCCAGGATCTCGTCTATGAGACGTTTATCCCGGACGCCATTAGGACCTAGGCAGATGTCCCGTGGGCACACGGCACTACAAAGTCGGGGACACCCGCCATCCGTATAGACAGCTTATATCACTGTTCCCTCTGTATTCTACGGGCCTCCCGCTGTTTGCTTGAAGCTCGGGCATTTCGTGTATTGTACTTGTACCATTGTGTAGATGTTATCACGGGAGGCTGCGCGCAACCCTGACTGTGACGTGTTTGATCGTCGGGAACTGACACGTCTTCAACCCCCCCGATCCCCCCAATCTCCCAGTCTCACGAGCGGCCATGAAGCTCAAAGAAATCCACAGGACATCTACATTCGCCTGGTCCCCATACGCTTCGCTTCCGTTGCTGGCGACGGGTACGGTCGCCGGCGCGCTCGATGCCTCCTTCAGTAATGACAGTCAACTTGAAATCTGGGCTCCGAACTTCATCAACAGAGACGAGTACGACCTCGGCGGGACTGAGAATCCACCTCCAAAAGCAACCGTCACAACGTCGTCCAGGTGCGGCTTTTTGACGTTGATTGTCGTTAGGCCTAGTGCTTACGAGGCGCATAGATTCAACCGTTTAGCATGGGGGCTACCTGACACAACACGACCCCAGGGAGTCCTGGTAGCTGGTATGGAAAACGGAGATTTGGACATTTGGGACCCTTCCAAGATTGTGGCAAACGCAGAGTGAGCCTGAAAATCCGGCTCTGAGGAAAAAGGACGAGACCTAACCAAAAACCAGGCCCACCGAATCACTGATACTTCGAAACAAAACCCACACAGGCCCTGTCCGCGGTCTCGACTTCAACCCCATACAGTCTCACCTATTTGCATCCGGTGCTGTCAACGGCGAGGTTTGATGATGTTCCCACCCCGTACATTCGCAACCCTGAACAGTATTCTTCCAGATCTACATTTGGGATCTCAAAGATCCTACCAAGCCTTACTCCCCCGGGAACCGCAGTTCAAAACTGGACGAAATCACCTCAGTCGCCTGGAATAATCATGTGCAGTATGTTCTCGCCGCTTCGAGCAGCACTGGGTACACTGTTGTGTGGGATTTACGGGGCAAGCGAGAGGTCGCTGGTCTTGTGTACGGAGGAGGTACCGGAACGCTTAGTGGACCTCCGGGTTACCCCACCGGCGGAATGGCTGTTGGCGGGAGGAGGGGTATGAGTGATGTCGCCTGGCACCCAGACAACGTTCGTGTGGACTTCTCCCTTCCATTCACCGTCCGCTCAACGCGGTTTTTTTTTTTGCAGGCTACGAGGCTGGTTACGTCTTCTGAAGACGACATGTCCCCGATCATCATGGTTTGGGATTTACGAAACGCCCGCGCGCCAGAAAGAATCTTGACCGGTCACGAGAAGGGTGTCCTCTCCTTATCCTGGTGCAAACGAGATCCCGATTTGTTACTTTCTTGTGGTAAAGATAACAGGGTGTTGGGTTGGAATCCTCAGACTTCGGAAATCATCGGAGAGGTGTGTAAGGTGGTCCATGCCAAGAGGGAGTGGTCACTGATGCCCGGCTAGCTGCCTTCTGCGGACAACTGGGCCTTCCAAGTCGACTGGTGTCCCCGAAACCCCGACTTATTCGCCGCTGCGTTCTTTGACGGAACTATCGGCATTCATTCTGTCCACACGACCAACGAGCCTGCAGAAGGGACATCCACCGCTCCACAACCTGAAGGAGCAGACATTTTCAACGCCCCAGGATACTCCCGTAACGGACACGCCACTTTATCACTTAAGCAGCCACCAAAGTGGCTCCGTCGGCCTGCTTCGAGCTCTTTTGGTTATGGCGGAAAACTTGCTACGATTTCCAACCTCCCTTCTGCCCAGGGCAAGAACCAGAGCAGCGTCGTGCATGTCAGGAAGGTGGTCTCAGAGTTGTCGGTCGTGGAACGTGCCAACAAGCTCCACTCTGCCATCGACGATGGGTCACTACACACCTTTGCCGAGACGAGGGTCGAGGAAGCTGAATCTCAAGGAAGGGAAATCGGCGCTAGCTGGAAAGCCCTCTTGAGTTTGTTCCAAGCGAACTCCCGGGACGAACTCGTCACCCTCCTCGGTTTCTCCAAGACCGAGATCGCTACTCGCGTTGCAGAAGCAGTTGCCAATCTAAGGAAGCAGGCAGAAGCTTCGAGGATCCCTCAGGAGGAAGATCTTAGCGATATCAAATTACACGAGCCCGTCGTCTCCTTCGTGGAACCCAACCGAGAATCGGACAGTGAGGAGGAAGGAGTTGAGGACGATGATACCCTTGACGCTGCTGGGAGTGGTATAGAGGGGCCCCCATCAGAGGTCAGCGCCAGCGTGGCGTCTGATGCCACAAGTGCGATGAGGTTGGTTGATAGCGAATCTACCACCACCGCCCCGAGCTTGTTCGGAGAGGATAATATTGGAACTCCCCAGACCGATGCCGGAGCAGACTTTTTCACCACCATGGGCTTAACGAACCTTTCCAATGAAGCGCACATCCGGGTCCCCCACACCAACTACGGAATCGATTCCTCTGTTGCTGCAACCGTTGGATCCCGCCCTTCCTCTGTGGCATCAGATACTCTCAAGAATAACACTTTCCGTATCTGTCCAAACGACGAGTCCGAGACTGACCGGTTAGTCACCAAGGCATTAGTCCTCGGCGATTTCGAATCCGCCGTGTCCCTTTGCCTCTCCACGGAACGTTATGCGGACGCCATCTTGCTCGCTGTAAAAGGCGGTCCAGAGCTCTTGCAGAAGACACAGAAGGCCTATTTCGAATACCGTACGACCGCGCTACCATATCTTCGATTGTTCCAGTCGATCGTCACAAACGACCTGAGCGACATCGCCCAAAACGCTGACCTCCATGAGTGGCGGGAGATCTTTGTTGTTCTGTGCTCCTTCGCTAGCCCCGACGAGTTCGCCAGCCTCACGGAGCAACTTGGAGAACGCCTGGAGTTCCAATCTCATCTCCTGAGGGCTTCAAATGTCGAGGACGCTTCCACCAAGGCACTCAAGCTCAGGAAGAACGCCACACTCACATACCTAGCTGCGGGAAAGTTGGAGAGACTGGTCAACATCTGGGTCGAAGAGTTGGCGGAGGATGAAAAACAGCTCACCGAGGGCGAGGCGTGGAGCGGATCCAGATACGCGACTCATGCAAGTGCCCTCCAGACCTTCGTCGAGAAGGTGACCGTATTCCGCGCCGCCGTGAAATACGTGGACGAAGATCTCAAGGCCAGGGCTGGAGCAGACTCAGAGGCAAAGACATACAAGCTTTCGGCCTTGTACGATCGCTACTTCGAGTACGCGGATCTTCTTGCCTCGCAAGGTCTGGTGAAGGAGGCGGTTAGTTTCCTGAAGCTCACCCCCGTGGATTATCATGGCTCTCCGGGTTCCACCGTGGACTACAAACTCGGCAGGGAGAGACTCGACATCGCCTCCGGCACTCCTCCAGCTCCCGCTCCCAAACCCGCCCCTGCACCCGCTGTCACTTCTACATCCTACGGACCGACGAAGACAACGGCTTCACAAGGCTACTCTTACCCTCAGTATACTCAGCAAATGCAACCCCCGCAACCGATACAACCCGTCCATCCTCCCATCCACTCCCAACCCCCTACCCATTATGACCCATATGCCAACGCCAGCGGAGTCAATCAGAACAACGCTAGACCACCTCCACAGGGCCCATACCAACCTACCGTTCCCCTTCAGTACCAGCAGTCTCAACAACAGTACGCTCCCATCCAACCGATGCAGGCCAGCCGCAGTCTTGGATCGACTCCACAGGTTACAAACGCGCCACTACCGCCGCCGCATAGAGGACAATTCAACAGCGGTCCCAACAACGCTCCCTTGCCACCTCCACCAAAACGCAAGGACGTTGGTGGCTGGAATGACGCTCCACCTGTCCAAGATAAGCGCCCATCGAGCAGGAACATCAACAAACCAGCTCCGATCATCGCGCCTTTCCCGAGCTCTGTGGGATCGCCTGGTGCTACGCCTGGTCAGTCGCCGTACATCAGCCAAGGCCAGAGTCCATCGCTCCCCCCTCCACCGCGGCCAGGCAGTGTCAATACTCGTCCCCCTCCTCCACCACAAAACCGGATGCAGTCCCCGTTGCAAGCAGGACCCGGACAGTATGGTCCCCCTCTTGTGTCCCATGGTTTGCCGCCACCCCAGCAGATGACATCCCCACCACAGGGTCCCATCGTTCGTCAACCTTCGAACCAATTCGCTCCTTCACAGGTTCCCCCACACCAGCGCCTTGGACCCACGCCCCCACCCATAGGCCCACCACCCCCCGGTCCTTACGGCCGTGGGACCCCTCCTCCTGGGCTATACGGACCGCCACCTACCCAACAGGGACCACCCACCCATCTCCCACCGCCACCGAATCGGCCCGGTCCACCACCCCACCAAACTGGACCTTCTCAACTCCACCAAGCTGGACCTCCTCAACCCCTACAGCAACCTCCTCAGGGGCCACCAAGATCCGGTCCTCCTCCCGCTGGAAACAATCCGCCACCCCCACCTAGGGTACAAAAGGGCCCCCATCCTCCCAAGTATCGTGAGTATTGGTTAATGTGGCAGGTTTCTTCCAGAACTAACTCTAACCGCAGCTCCCGGTGACCGAAGTCACATCCCCGAATACTTACGGTCCGTATACGAGATCATCAGCGAGCATTTAAATCACTTGAGACAGACGACGCCCGTAAGTTATCACTTCACCGGAATATGGGGGCGTACTCTGAAAACGTTTGATTCACAATCTAGCCACAACAGAGGCGCTTAGTAGACGACGTCGAAAAGAGGTTGAACCCGTTGTTTGACGCATTGAACTGCGAAACGCTCTCTCAAAACGTCACGGACGCTCTCCTCAACATCGCCCGAGGCAAGTCACCCCCGACTGTGATGTCGTACAAATCAGGAACCTGACCTATTACCCTCCTTACAGCAATGCGAGCTCGTGACCGCGAAGTGGCCACCACGTTACACATAGAGCTGCTCACGAAAGGATCCCAAAACGACGACATTGGCCTTTGGATGTCCGGTCTGAAACAACTCCTCGTGCGTCTGTGATGAGCTCGGGGGGCGTGGATCGAATGGGCATTCTTGAATCTCTCGTTTCGGGATAGTGGCCAAGAACAATTAGAAGTTTCAAATAAGTTCTACGTTTATTCGGTTCGTATCTCGAAGCCCGGGGCGGATCCCTGCGTGTTTTTCATGACTTGCCGTATCCCTTAAAATGTTATTGTTTCCCTATGCTCTTACGTGATGATGGAGGCCTGGTTTCTGGTGTGTGAAGGTGCATATGTATGTGCGGATAGCGGAGCGACGACAACAATTGTTACGAGTGAGTACGTGATAGTGAATAAGATGCGGCAGGATCACGGGTGGATACATGTAGAAGACCGTGTGCAACACGGTGAAGGTCATGAGGAAGAGAGGGGTCCGAAAATGCAGAGACACGGGGGAAGCGAAATCGAAAAGAACACGGAGGAAAACAAAGAAGGCAGTAGAAAAAAACATGGGTTTACTCAGAGCAGGTCTCCGACCCGTTGGTGCTCTGCGAAGACGACATCGACACCCTTACCCCTCAACTCATCAAACTTCTTGAGGGTTACACATCGGGCGTCCGCAGGGATCACCCCCAAATCCCCCTCTGTAATCACGACCCGGTCCAAGCCAGCGGCAGCACCGGCGAAGCCCAAAACGTGCGCAACGTCGTACCACAAGATCCCCGCTCCTACTGGTCCAAGGCCTAACACGCGGAGAGAGGGCGGATGCCCCGATGTGGGCTTCATTCCTTGAATGACTTGTTTCATGATGTGAGTCGAACAGAGTGAGCCAGACAGCCTGAAAGCTTCGAGTCGAGGACAATGTTCCAGGACAGAACCGAGGCTCGTGTCATCGTCAACATTCTGACAAGAGGACCGTATTAATCAAAACTGAAACTTTCGACAGAACACGGAATGATGTACCTGGACAGCGACTCCATCGCCGAGATGGTTCTCGCTCTCGGCTTGAACGGGGGGTAGCTCGTTCGATTTCGTCGGAGACTGATCGCAGACCACACCACTTCCCTGACGCAAAAATGTTAATTTCGCTCGAACGAGTCTAAACCCCAAGCGGACTTACAAGGCACACATCTAGTCGATCAATCTTCGTGCCACAGATCTCCAGGAACCTCGTGAAAAGGTCTGCTTGTTCCCCAATCGGGTCTTGGCTTGTGGGGTGTTGGCCGTGCGCGTTCTCGAATGACGGCGGTGATACCGCGGGAAGTTGAATACGAATGGTCAACTTGACCGATTCGTCGATGCGCTCGACGAGCCCAACCAAGCTTTCACACAGCTCGTTCGTCCACTCCGCGTCCTCGACTGTGATCTCTTTCAGCTGTAACCGGCATGTCTTGACTCTGGAGACCATCGATTCCGAGAACGAGGACCAATCGGAGGCCGGGGTGGCGGACGGCACAAAGAAAGCCATCGGAGCTGGTGCGGCGCGCTCGATCTTGCGGATCATCGCCCTGGAGTTATCGAAGGTGAGGGCAGAAAGATGTAACGACTCCACGCGTGGGAGCGCGTAGCACAAGGTGACAAGGTCCTCGGTATCGACGCAACAGGCGTTCAGCGATAGGGAAGTGGCGCTGTGTTTCAAGTCTGAAGTTGCGACTGCGGTGAATAGGGCGTGATTGGTGGAGGTTTTGACTCCCTTGAATTCGACATGCCGAGAGTGGATATTATTGATACTCTCACGGAGTTGCGGGCCAGTGAGTGGAGGGGGAGGGATTGTGAATGAGCCAAAGGCGAAGAAGGGGTTGGTCGCAAAGCCGCCAGCAACCGGGGATCCTGGAGAAAGCCGGATGCGTTTTACGAGGGGGGTTAGAGTGCTGGGGAAGTTCTTCCCGCGAAGGCTTTCCGATTCGAGCGCAAGTTCACTGAAGAGGTGGAACCTGCAGGCGGGCAAAAGGCGATGGCAAGCAGTGGAGAGGGCTTTGAGGGAGGTGGGGTCATTGTGCAGGAAGTCGATGATGGAGTCGGTGAGTTCGGGAGCAAGGTCAGTGAGAGACATGGTGCAGGCAGATGCGAAAGCCAGAGGTGAAGCAACTGAGGGGCTCAAACCCAGAGAGTCTTTATAGCAACCCAAGCGCGATGAACCGATAAACGTGACGGAACAGGTCGTGATCGATAGTGCTCCGGGGAAACAGAGACAAAAAGGAGCCAATGCGGACTTTGAGACAAACTCTCGCGTGGGCAAATTCCGGTATTGTCTCGGGGAGAGCAGGAGATTAGGTTTGCAAATATGGAAGATGAAGTGCGGCCGAGGGGGGGAACAAAAGGACGAGGGGAATCGGCTGATCGGGTTTGATGACCGTGAAGCAAGGGTCGGTAAGCAGGAGGTGGCTGTCCGGACTTCGCTTATTGTTTCGGTTGTAGTGAAGTGCAGTCAAAGCGGAGCCAGGAGGGAGTAAATAATCAGCCCAAAGAGATCAGCCAACAAAGCAAGTTTCAGCCCGGACGCGAGAGGGAGCCTGGGAGTCCCAGTCAGCATGGAAGCAGCAGACTGCGGTGGTCGTGGGTGTGGAACAAGCTCGGCCGGAGTAAACTTCACACGATCGCCCCATAATCCCCTCTTCGTCAATGCCGCCCTCATCCTCCTCAAGAGACAGGAACGTCGAGGACACTTACGAGGTTCAGAACGACCAACGACTAGATGACCTCCACTCAAAGATCAGGACCCTACGTGGCGTTCGTCTCAAACCGTCTCCGCAGCTTGGTCTGGTCGCTCACCTTGGGCTAGGTTACCACAGACATTCACAGGGACGTCGAATCTCAGAACCTACTCCTAGACGAATCGGTGCGCTTACCCCCTTCTGCGAGCTTCTCGGACCAAAGTCTCATTTATTTCCGGCAACCAGAGCAATGCGTTCTCCTCGTTCACAACCTCCCTATCTGATTCCGCCCGACGGGCGAATCAAGCGTTCGGCTTAGGTACCCGTCGTCCCTCAGCGTCCCGCCAGCCATGTTTACCGTTTCAACAGGTCCCGGAACGCCGAAACAATACAGGATACTCGTTTACTCCGTAGGCTCCGTCCTGTCTCTCTGGCTTCTATGGAAGATACTCTTCTGGTTCTTCTCCGGCGGTAGCCCAGAACCGATTCCCAGCGGCGAATCATACGGAATTTGATTTCGCCTCACAAGTCTCCTTCCAAGCAGGAGAGGTATCGGTCTTTACATGCGTATTAGTTGTGTGTGCGTGCAGGAGTTCCAGGGATCTATCTGTCTATCTATCTAATAAACTATAAACACCGCCTAAACATGAGGCCGAAATGGGTTGAAAGAGCACGAAACTCAAACTCCGAGTACATGCTTCCCTGCCTGCCAAACGGCGAAGCTGACGGCGGTCATCGGCACAACCTTTAAATACCCGATGCCCAACCCGACGTAGAAGCCCCTCCACCCGTTCGCACGCCAGATATCCCGAGCCGTCTCCGACCAGCCTAACCACCGGTCAGGTCGTGTGAGTCCTCCGACTTGCATCCGCCGCCGCACGATTTCGAATGGGTAAGAAACCGTCTGCGAGATCGCACCAGCTACCGCCCCAATTGCCAGATCGGCCACCGGCGTTCTCGTCTTCGGTGAATCTTCCCGACGGGCGAGGTGAGAGTGCAAGAATCCCCACACCAAGAACGAAGTCCCAGCGTATGGTATCATGCCTGCGACAGTGACGGTGAACCCTCGGTAGAATTTGAGGATTGGAAAGTAGTGGAACAGTTTCTTTGTGACCACTACACCTGAAGATGGCGGAATTGAAGAAGGGGGGATAGGAGCGTGTGTAGACGCGGGTGCTGAGGTTCCTTCATGGTAGAGATAGCTCATAGCTTGGGCGAACGTCGGTCGTGTTCCCTTGAACGGAGATGACGGGTTCGAGTTGCGCGTTTGGAAAGCCATGCGGACCCGGATCAATTCGAGCGGGTAAGTGAAAAACACGGATATCGTGCCTGCAACATAGTCTCAGCAAACCCGGAACTCGCAACCCAAAAACCACCGCTCTACTCACCAGAGAGTGCTCCAGCAGCAAACCTCCTGAAGTTCGTCTCATCCGCACGAGTCGGCATCAGGAGCTACAAGGACGTCACACGAGCTGTCAACCCACCGGCCAGAGGGAATCTTTCAAAAACAGACTCACATGGTGAACCTGGTCGTAGGCCATAAACTTTATCGCGGCATATGGAAAGACCCTGATCAAAGTCGCAGAATGGCCTTGGAAAAGAGCCCACCCTCCACCGTCCTTGTAAATCTCCGAACCGGCGCGGAACGCTCCGCTCCAGCTCCCGGCATACTTCTGAAAGTCCGGGTTAGAGGCTTGGAAGAGGATCTTGACTCTGTCTAACGGCGCAACGACCGTCTTGGCCTAAGGAGAGAGAGGGTCTCGGTAAGCAGGCCATCGGAGAAACTCGACGCTGGAGCCGGAACCGGGAAGACGTACGACACAGCCAGCTACGCCTCCGGCAATGCCAGAACGCAAGATGTAGTCAAGACTCCGTTTGTCTCGAGGAGGAGGGGCATTCGGACTCATGAATTCATCCGGTGTAATGCGGGGTACTCTGCGGAACTTGGTAAGAGAAGGGTTTGGCCGCTTATATCGGGAGCGGGGACGCGGGCGCTAGGGTAGGATCCGGGATTGATATCGTCACCGTGTATTCTAACTCTTCCGTCAACGGATCTAAGCCTCAGCTGAGCCGAGTCAAAAGGTTATTACTCTAGAAAACATGGTCTAGTGGTGGACAGGTATAAGTAATGCTCGTATGCTCTAGTACGAGTGGGGGTGCGTATCCGAGTTGACCGCGCCAAAAAAACGCCCGTCTCTCACCCAGAGTACATCGCATCCTTGGCGATCTCGACACCGAGGTTGGTCTTCGCGAACGCCCTCATCGATCTTTCTAGCGTATCTTCAAACCCTTCATCCTCCCTGCCGGTCAACCACTGCTTCGCCCTCGCAAACCAAAAGGCCAGGTCTGTTGTGAAGAGGATCGACTTGAAGATAAAGTGGTTGTAGTACGCCCATAGCCGTTGGGTCAACGTCATGTTCGGTGCCTCAGCTAGGGATCGCGAGGCCCAGGTCGCGGTGATCTTGATCCTGTTCACGGGGGACCCAAACATCTGGTTGTTTCCTTGCACAATCCTACCGGCAACCCATCAGTAATCAGTTAACGAACCCAGACCATGGATCACCAACCTCAGGTTCCGACCGATAAATAACAACTCCTTCGGCATCCTATCCTGGTCCACGAGGAAGTTCTGAAGCCTCTTCTTCATCACCACGCTCCTCTCGTAGTCATTCATCTCCGCAAACTCCTTTTGGAATTTTGCAGCCTCCACATCGTTCTTATCGTTGAACGAAGAGAGGGGTCGCATGAGCGTCGCACTGGCGAACATCTTGGGTTCCCCGATTCCCCATTCCGCGGTAACCTCCCCGAGAACTTCGAGGTCCAATGTCATGAGACTCTTCCAAAGCGTGGCATACTGCTGCTGAAACTTAGGACTGGGACGGACGTAGAGACCGTGATCCAGGAGAACAAGTTGGGGTGCGCCCTTTATGGTGGGATGGGGTCGGACGATCATGTTACCCGGGTGTGGATCACAGTGTACCCAACCCCATTCGAAAATCTGTGCGCTGAATAGCTCGATCATCGCCTTGAGGACCGTAGAGACACCACCCTTCAAGGTTGGGAACCGATTGGCAGCAGAGGTCTCAGATAGAACGTCGACATGCTCCCCCATCAGTCGCTTGACCCCGTTCCGGTCAGTCATTCTGACCCCATCGATCCACTCTGCGGTCATGACCTTCTTCGTCGTGTACTTTCCGTAGACCTCCGGGACGTACACCTTGTCCTTGAGCCTCGGTTCCTCCGCGATAAACTTGGCGGTAGCCATAGCATTGATCGCCTCCTGCTCGAAGTCGAGTTCCTGTCGCAGGTGGTCAGAGATGAAATCTGACGTGGCCAGTCAGCTTAAGCTCGAGCTAGTAGCGTGATCACTCACCAACAACGAAGTACGCCTTGACGTCGAATATCAGATTCTCGTAGGTCCACATCACAAAACGAAACATGGCAAGATCCAGGTTGACTTGTTTTCCGACGTCGGGTTTTTGCACCTTGACAGCGACCCAATTGCCACCGTCTTCTTCCCTCAGTTTGGCCTTGTGCACCTGCGCGATGCTCGCACTTGCCACGGCCGCAGGGTCGAAGTACTCAAACACCCCACCTGGTCCGGATGGCGGTCTATGGAACTGGGACTCGAAAACCTTCAAAACCTCTGACAAAGGAACCTGTGCGGCGTCATCGAAAAGCTTGGCGAACTTTGCTTGCATGGCCGGGGGTAACACGGCAGCATTGCTGGCAATAGCCTGACCTGTGAAAGAAACATTCATCTGATCAGTCCCCCTCGCTCGAGCAGTGTGGTGGTGGCGTACCAATTTTGACGTAGAGACCGCCGTTAGATGTGAAGAGATCGAACACCCGTTCCGCAACTCGTTCATGGATTGCCGGGATACCTTCGCTATTTTCCGCAGTGAAATTGATCTTGTAGTCGAGGGCGATGATCGCACACTGGGTGTGAACATGCGTGAGGGGGCAATCACGGAGAAAATCATAGAACACGCACAGTCCACAACGTCCTTACGTTTCTGCTCACCGCAGAAGCGTAGAACTCCCTATCCAAATACCACGCAGCCCCGACCCCCAACCCGAAGTACGCCAGTCCGCGAGAAACCCTGGCCAGCCTTCTCGGCCCTGGTGTGGGTGGTACGGAGGAAGGAGTACCCTTGTGAGGAGTAACCCGAGAAAAACCACGACCGTCAGGGATACGAGAACGCCATGGGGTTTGTGTAGAAAGTCGGTTAGCTGTCCGAGCCCAAGCCGTGTGTGAGATTCGAGGTATCTTCGAGGCTACCACGGATGCAGCAATGCCTGATAACATTGAGAGGACCGGCCTTGATCCCGGTCTGTTTGTCAAAGAGAGGAGGGGATGGAAGTTCTGGCCACGTTCGAGTTTGGATCACATTTCGGGACGGGGTGGAAATGACGCACGCGACTCGGCGCCGATCGTTGGTCAGGATGCTTACTCGGATTCCGTCCCGATCCCGGTCTTCGGGGGAGGGTTTCCCAAGAGCGTCTGGGCTTGCGATTTTCACCTTTCGATGACGGACCAGATTTGCACGTAAGTTACACTGCTGGAGTGGGCAAGGGCACGAGAGGTCTAGGGCGCATAAATTAACGAACGACATCTATACAACACAGCAGACGGGGAGTTAAACGATACATGATCCAAACCAACGGCGAGCAGTGCGACAACAATAAATAAGACAACACGCGATTACAGAAGGTCAACCAGCATGACAAACGGTCTCCTCGGGAAAAAGAAGGGGGGTCGCGGATAGCGGGATATGTGTACCCAAAGGCGGGTCAATTCTTCGTGGAGGAATACATCCAAGATGACGCCAGAGCTGAGAATGGAGAGTCAACGGCCGTAGAAAGTGGTGCTGTTTCCAGGAGCTCACCGTCGAAACCCGATTTGCGGGGAGGTGCTGATTCGCCTATTGCCTGGTCGATGTCGAAGAGGAGCTCCCTAGTGAGCTCCAGATCAACCGTGGCTCCAAGCGTCTCGAACACTTCAGCAGCCCGCAAGGCCTCACTCTTCGCCTCTTCGAACCGGCGTTCTTCATACCACATCTCAGCCTGCAGCTGCATCATACTAGCCATATCGCGTACATCGTTGACGGCATGCGACTTGGCACTCTCGACGTGAGCGTGGGCATCATTGAACCTATTTTCGCCGAAGGTCAGGACGGCCAGGGAGCAATGAACCAAAGACAGTTCCTGGTGCCAGTTGAAAAGGGTCGCAATCCCAAGAGCTATATCAAGGTGGTCCCTGACCCTCCATAGCTCGCCTTTGGAGAAATATATCTCACTGAGAAGACGGTGAATTTGACAGGCCATATATTGGCCGTCGTTGTCTTTGAGGAGGGTGATCGCTCGGGATGCAGATTCTTCTGCGGCGTCAAGCTGGTTGCCTTCAAGCGACAATCGAGCGAGCCGTTGCAACGATCCCGCTTGTCCCGACTTGTCGTTCAGCCGTTCGTAGATCCCCAATGCCTCTTTCGCCTGCCGTATCATTTCCCCATGAAGGTCTAGATGCCAGTTCACATCGCAGAGGTACTCCAATGTTTGAGCAACACAAAGGTCCTTCCCCCGTTGTCTCCAGAGCCTCAAAGCGTAGGTAAGGATCCGTTTGCACTCCACGTGGTTTTCGGTGAAGGTGAGCAACTGCGAAAGCTGGAGCAAACATTTTGGTTTGAAGCGATGGTTGTCTGGGAGCCCTTCGACCTTTGGCCCGAGAACGACTAGCCGAGTTTTGTGCCAAAGGAGGTGCTGCATGAAATGGCAGCAAACATCCCAGACACGGTCGGAGTCTGCGTCAATGGTTGTAAACACGTCAAGCAGGTGCTCGACATTCGCGTCCTCCGACGTGATCCATTGCGCCTCTTCGAATCCGGGGGAGTTAGGACCGACAGGAACCGACAGCCGGGTGAAGTAACACTCCTTGGTTGCGCGGAGGAGTGGGGACGACATGGGATCTTCGGGGCAAAGGTACTCCCGGAGTGGTGCCAGCATCGTGACAAATCCATTGCTTCGGTACGTCAAAGAAAGGACGCAGAATTTGTCGAAGACGTTTCTTCTGCCGGAGATGGTGGGAAGCAACCAGTTGAGGTTGCTCTCGTTGATGCCTTGAGGAAAGAAGGCGATGACGCCGAGGAGGTCGCGGGCGTCAGGGCCAAGTTCGCGGAACATCGGCGAAGCAAGCAGGAGTTCGATTGTTGCTACCAGGTCTTCGTTGCAGCTGGTCCAAATGACCTGCGGACGGTGTGTGTGCCATTCCTGGGCCAGCCGATCGTAATCCCATAAGTTGCGAGATGCAGCGGTTGCGAGTAATGTGATCGAGAGGGGGTGGAGGTCTAATTGCCTGAGGAGGTTGCTGATAGTCTCGGACCAACCGTTATCATAGATGCCAAAAAAAATATTGCATGCTGATCCCATTGACAACGTGGGGATGGTGGGGCGCTTGCAGCGCAGTGGGACGGAGGGGATGCGAGAGCTGATGCAAAGACATATGGTTTCGAATCGACTCAGCTCCTCCACCACGGCGTGGATCTCCCGAGTGTCGGTCCCCCCCGGGCTAAGGACGGATTCGGCGTTATCGAGGAATATTATCATCTCTTTTGATGATAGGAAGGGTCGTAAGGGTGTTAGATCCTTGGGGTTTTCAACTCCTGCACCGATAACCTTGGAGAGCCGGTTGAGGAAATTGGCGAGGGATGCGGGGAATTGGTCGCAGCGGATGAACCAGCGGTTGTCTCCAAACCATTCCCTGATGTGATCGTGGTGTAGGACGGACAGAGCGACACATGTTTTACCGATCCCCCCTGCACCGATGAGAGCGACTGGGGTGAGGGATTCAGCGAGATCGACGATCTCCTCGATCAGCTCGTCGCGTCCGAGACAGGCCCTCGGTGGCGGGGGTAGGGGTTCGCCAGGAGGGGTGCTATACAAAAGTGAGACTATGAACCCTGTGATACTCGGGATGGCTAACCTGACTTGAGTCTAGGGAGTAGTGAGCGTTGGTTCAGTGATGAATAGAGAACAGGTGACGCTCACCGATCGCTTTTTGCTGTCTGTCCCTTTCTGTCTTCTGACCACGGTACGACGGGTCCTGGGAACGGTAGTGTCGGGTTTCGCAGTGCCAATTTTCGTGGCATTGGTATCGGTCTTCACGGCATTGGTATCGGTCTTTATGGCATTGGTATCGGGTTTCACGGCGTCGGTGTCGGTTTTCATGATGTCGTAACGAACCTTGGAAACAGCTACGTTCGTGTTTATCGCAAGTTCAGTCTGAAAGCGGACAGTTAGCCTCGACCACGCAGAAGCGACGGAACGCACGTTAAAGACGTGAAGAATCCTGAAGAGGTCTAACTTCCAAGCAGTGATGGTCACCTTGTCGCTCTTCATCAGGAATACCCGGGAGAGCAAACTCCCTCTACCCTTCTCAGCAACCTCCTCTTGGATCTCCGTTACAATTCTGCGATCCAGAGTATCATGAGTGGGCCTTCCAACAACGCATCACTGGTTTAACCCACGTCGCCAACTGCCCAATTGCATTGCACACGGGCTGACTGAGGTCGCCCGGGTTCTTCCCAATCGTTCCCCGGTCAAGGGCTCTACATACATCAGCGCATGATAGCCCGAGCTCGACGTAGCTCTTGTTGGCCGCAGAGTCCTAGACAAACGTGAGCCAGAAGTTCACTGTCGCAGAATTGGTAGGAGGCGTACCCTAATCATCGTTAGAAGAGTATTGACAGAGCCAAAAACGACACTGGCTAGTGTCATCCTCGAGAGCTCCTTGGCGATACTCATGGCCTCGATGGCGGCATCCAACGAGGAGAGAGTACCATCCTGGCGTCTCAGTCGTTGGGAATTCGCATCCATGGCAGTCGGGAGAGAACGGTGCGACGTGCTGGCTGTGCATGGAGGGGGGGACGCGAACCCTCGCCCAGATGGGCGGCCGTTCTGTCATGCCACCCCCTCGTGCGAACTGGTCGGGCGTCAGAGGTGAGGCGTATGCGATCGACTGATCTCAGGCTCCCGCATTCTTTGCTTCGCCGACGCTCTCTGTGCTTCCACCCCACCTCGTTAAGTGGCCGGAAGAAAGGCCCAACCCACTGGCCGTTACTTTGGGGTTCCCAAACTGTGTTTTCTTCTCGAATCACCCTCACCGTTACTCCACCTGGGGTGTCATCATCGAAACACTCGACCATCCCGGATCCTCCATCTACTCATCACCTTCAATACCAGGTGTATTGTCTTGGCTATCAGGTGATTCATAATGGCTTTTTGAATCTGGATGCGGAGGGAAAAATGGAAAGGAACGACGATGGGTGTCAACTGTTCCGGCCCGTCGGCGAGGGTCTATACGGATTTTAACGGTGAGCCTGGCATGAAGCCTCCGGGCTTGCGTTAGGTGGTTTATTTCGACCTCTCGTAGCACTGCTGTTGCCGCTACTCCCCTAGGCGATCGTCGGTGGTGGGGCTTGGGGAGAACGCTATGGTACCGAATCCGTTCCTCTTAACGCCGGATTTCGACATCCTAACCGTCGGACGTGGTTGCTCAACCTGCAACAAGTGTAAACTTGTTTCATGCAGTTCCTCACCCATCCACCACTGGTTCTCGTGGAACACTTGTGGGGATGTGAATGGGAGGTATTGCCACGGAGATTTTATTCGCTTCTCTGCGTTGGTGGTGCGAGGGTCGAATGTTATGGAAGCAGGTTGAGACCTGCGAACCTCATCGACCCTGATGATGTGATCTCGTCCCTGTCGAAAGGCGGCCATGAGAGCCTACAACTCGTCACCAGCTACATTGCTGCGAAAAGACACTGGTTCAGGTACGCAAGAAATCTGAGTCGTTGTTTGTGTGTCGTGTTACAACGAAAATTGCAAGGTAGGGAGCTGAATGGACACCGTTAGGGCTGGCGCCAATTCAATATACATCCATTGATTCATTCCGATCTACGCACGAACACCATCGTGGTGGGACTGAGAGGACTCTGGCTCGACGGGCGAATTCGAAAGGAATTAGTGCACGGAATTGAGAACCGGAAGTTATTGATAGGGTCAAGGCGGGAGGGCGCGGAGCAATGGAAGCCGGTCAAACTGTATGCCACGGCACCCTTCTGGGTCGTTTATACGTACATCTAGTCTTACGGAGATGTAATTCGCACTTTGAATCCATCCTCGAGTCGACGGATTAACAATTGTTCTGAGCAGTCCTGGGCGTTTGCACCCAACAACCCACTGCGCTGCTGCGGCTCCCGGGTCACGGGCGCGTGACGTCCCGTTCCCCACTGCCGGCATAGCGTGTCCCGTGTATTCCACCTTTCTCCAACGCAGTCATCCTATTCCTCGTCGCCCCAATTCCAATGCGACAGCTATCGCTCCATGTCTCTGCTCTGAACGACCTCGAGTACTCTGCTTACACCGAGGCCCTCCACGATTTGATTGCGGACGACAAACCCCCTTCCGATGACTACCAAGATGTATCCGTGGGTGTCAGGGAGGTCCGCGCATGGCTCAGAGGCAGATACGCTTCCATGCCTCTCGCGGATGTAGATGCTGTACGTTCTCTCCTCGCATTCCGAAATTTTCCTTCACTTTCTGTGCCCCCAGATCCTCAAACTCTTTCACCCGACTCTGAGCGTCCGGGATTCTTTCGACGCCGGGCAGTTCTTCGCAGTCATGCGCCTCGTTACCCACGCAAGAGATGGAAAGGGGATCTCCAAGACACTCGCGTTTACCCAAGGTACGACGATACCGATCGTTGTTGCACAGCACCTCGGCCCGAATTGACTTCGCACCCCACCTAGCTCATCCAAGGAATGACAACACACGACCGCCCTCACGGCCACAATCGCCTTCTAAACAACTCCCACCTCCTCCTCCAAGTCGCCACAATGGTAGGCGTGCTTCATACGTGACGTCTGTCTCGGATCAAAATCCGTTCTATCGCGGAGATCATGATGCAGATCATCCACTACTTCCGCCTCCTTCCTCGGTTTACCCTAAGCCGCCTACACACCCCGATGTGAACACCCTGGCTTCAGATTCTACTCCCCCCGTCATTCCCTACTCCCCTTACAACCCATTCTGGTCTCGGTCGAAATCTCAATGGCGACCACCGGGTGAGGATGAACTTCCTCCGAAAGGACCTCCCCTGCCACCCCGGAAACCTGCTACTTTACACCCCGCTCCTTCATCGGCAATGTCTGTCAAGTCCGTTCCTCTCTCTACAAACCCTTTCAAACCTCCGAAACCCATCCATCTCGTGAGCCCACTCATGAAACAATCGCTCGAAGCTAGCAGAGCTGGTGTCGTACAACGGAAGGTCGAGGAGAACCTCAATCAAGAACGAGTTCTGCAAGTTCTCAAGAGTACCAGCATTCGTAATCGGAGCTCCAGCCCGCCCAAGCCGGGCCCCAGTTCCTCCGGTTCGTCTACTTCTGGCAACCCCAGATCGGACACGAGATCAGAACACAGCGCACCAAGTCTACCCCCGAGGCGGAGTGCCCAGAGTCCTCATCGTTCAACACCTTCTGTTGCTGGCTCGGTCATGTCTTACGAATCTGTCGCAAATGCCCGGTTGTCACTGTCCCCATCGAAAAATCGGGGATCCTCACCCTTCTCTCGCTCCCCAGAACGGGGTCGAATTCTCGGCATCACCATGACGGACGAACCGCGTCCCAATTCAGTGTCACCAACACGACCCGCGGATATCGCGCCACCTCCTACGCATCCCGACCGGAAACCGCCCCCTGTAAATACATCGGTCGTAGAGATTTCGTCGGATGGTGTCTCGCCCACGCAACCGCTGTCGCCTTCCTCATTGAGGGTGTTTAGGTCTAAATCCATGGGACATCCTAAACCTCCACCACCACCCACCCGCAAGCCACGTGGCAGACCAGAAAGCATGCAACTCCCTCCAAGCCCGGCATACGCTGGACCTGCGTCCACACCTGCCCAATCAACTGTCACCTTTTCCAACGACGAGCTTCCCCTCCCGAAAGTCACACGTCGTGTTTCCCTCGGTTCGACTCACAGTCGAGCCTCCTCAATCGATTCTTCACCATCGGTCAAAAGGAACCTCCAACGCACATTTTCTGCGTTGCAACCAAAATTTGACGCGGCGAGGTACAAGGTCGAGGCAGGGTTGAGCAAACGTGGGTTTGTGGATCACACCACGAACTCGCGTCCACACCTTATTGGTTCGTGGGGAGACGAGGGTGAGAGGAATCTCATCGGGGGAGCTGACGTCGTCAGCGTAGATAACGATAGCGGGAGCGTGCTGAGCTATGAGGACGACTCTGCGGACGAGAGGCGGAAACTGGGGCGGAGACAACTCAGAGGCGGCACCATTGTTGTCAATGGTGGGCGGAGAGATAGGTTGGAGGTTGACCGGGACGAACTGAAGCTTCCGGTTGGTGTGTCTGATGGGTGGAAGCCTTTATGACCTATCGTACGCACTTCCCTTGATCTCGTTGGCGGTTATCCGGGCCAGGCTCGTCGATGTTCGCAGTGCCAACCATAACTTCCGGAGGCTAAATGCTCCGACTTCGCTTTCGCTCTTTCTGGTTCCCCTACAACGGCGGAATACCATAGACTGTACCAGTATTCCCCAGCCCCCTCAGACTTGTGTTGTTTATTGTTAGATATATAACTGTATTTCTCTTTCGGTGCTCCATCCTCGATTCCCCCACCTTCGCACTTCTTTCGTTAGAAAAAATTTGGCCGGACGGAGGGGGCGCACCACGAGGCCGATGCTAACGATAGAATGTTCCCCTCTCTGATGGCTTCCTCTGTGCGTACTTCATTTCGTTTAGCCAAGGGTTTACCAAAAGGAGTTGCTGTCATCCCCTTTGCAAATCGTGTAGATTCGTAGTTTAGATCTGCACGTTTATCCCCGATGGTCTTTCCCGCCAGTGCAATCATCAGATCGAGCGTGGACCTACATGTCCACTCAAAACGGTCTCCTCGCCTTCTGTCAGCTTGCGATCACGAAATTTTGGTAAACCCTTGGCTAAACGAAATGAAGTACGCACAGAGGAAGCCATCAGAGAGGGGGACATTCTATCGTTAGCATCGGCCTCGTGGTGCGCCCCCTCCGTCCGGCCAATTTTTTTCTCCAGAGAGTGTTGAGATCGCTAGTTTATCCCCTCCATTCTCCGGCCTCCGCGTTGCCATTCCGCTGACCGGACAGGCGATAAAACATACGACGGTTCCAATGCTCGGGGGCTATTTCCCCCTGTGAGGACCCTTTCTGATACCGAATGTGAGTTGTTGCGTCCGGATATGTATTGAGGACCATTCAATCGACGGGTCAACGTCGGAGACATGACCTCCTTACATTCATCCGGGGCCGAGGGGGGTGGTCATACCTTCTACTTGCAACCGTCCCTCCGTCTCCTTACATTCGTTCTTCGGATGATTTCCCTGCCCATCAGATTCGAAGGAAGCAGATCCAGGGGTAGCGTTTTTCTCTCTCTGTTTCCCATTCGTATGACTCGAAAAGAAGGAAAAACCCAATTTAAACCGCGGTGATACTACCTGGTACTACACGTAACTTGCTCTTGGTTCGCCCAACGACATTCAGACCCTCTGTGATCACAAAAGCGACCATATGTACATATCACTCACCCCATTCTGACCGTACGCGCATCCTTTCAATGCACACCCCAGATATCCATTGTGCCTGTGAGTCAAGGCGTCAAGTTCCCCACACCAGAAGGCCTCCAAAAAAACGCACACAACTCACTATATGGGTCCAAACAGCCTATGGAGTTCTCCAGGAGGGTGAGCGACGAACTATTGACCCTTCACGACAAGAGTCAATGATAACCGCGGGGATAAGAAATAAGCCCGGAGTGTCTCGAAGTACCTCGAGTGTGCTCAAAGTTTTCGCAA
>Ga0307509_10004168_pt1 | contig 21130 bp, 14 predicted proteins | sample 10_EM_MG_FD_202245 | JGI IMG/M metagenome (GOLD analysis project Ga0307509, IMG submission 202245) | Populus trichocarpa ectomycorrhiza microbial communities from riparian zone in the Pacific Northwest, United States - 10_EM | ecosystem: Host-associated > Plants > Roots > Unclassified | place... | reverse complement strand
AAAAAAACAATCACTGTACTTTTCCAAAAATAAAACAAATCTCTGCTAAAGCATTATCTCTCTCCGTCTTTCACTTTGGCCCAACTTTTCATCTTTATCTTCTTTCTCCGCCGTCTAAAAATCTCTAAAGCTAATTTCATTTCTCCGCAACCCTCTTCTTCTGCTTCCATGGAGTTCAAGTTTCGAGCTGGAGACAACAGGCCACCGGTATGCTTCTCCCCGTCATCTAGTATCGGTTATTTTTACGAACAAGCATTGCGAGGTCCGTGCAATTTTCTTTTCTTACCTTCATTTTTTCTAAACCTCTGTTTGGTTCCTAAGAAACTGAAAGGAAAGAAAAGCATAATAATAAAAACAGCCTTGATCAATTCTTAAGTTTTACAGTACCGCTTGATTTTATTTTTTTTCTAATCAAGAATTTATTTTCTTGACGAGTTTCTTGATTTCCAAGTTCATTGTGGCTCAAATGATGGAAGTTTGCTTCCCTTTCTTTGATTTTCTTGGGAACCAAACACCATCACACCTCAAAAAAACCCTACTCTCTTCTCCGATTGAAGCCCACAAATTTTTATGCTTTAATCTTCTCTTCCCCGATTGAAGCCCACAAATTTTTATGCTTTAATCTTCTCTTCCAGCTTCCTATCCAAACGCTGATCCGCGACAAATTCCCGAGCCAATGCGAAACGAGTTGTTCCTGCGCCGAATCGAGAAGGAGCGTATCAGAGAGGAAATAATTGCACAAGAAATGGCGTGGCGACAAGAGCTGGAAGCGGAGGTGAGGAGGGAGTTGATGGTGGAAAGAGAAATGGCAATGCGAGGAGGACGAGGGATGTCTTTTGAAGAAAGATTGACAATGCAGTTTGATTCGAGGAAGCCTCTGCTGCCGGGTCCTTTCGTGAACCAATTTGATTGTAGCTGGCCCGAAGATCGTTTAGCATTTCACGGTCATGGGGTGTCTTATATGTTGCCGCCGGTGCCAAGGCTACCAGAGTCAGAGATGAAACCTTCAACGGAAAATAACAAGGATAAAGTAATCGTGCTGGTCAGTCTTATAAAACTCTTGCTAATATTCTTAGTTTTTTTTCCTCACTCATAGTTTATTTATTTATTTATCCTTAAATTCCTGCATTATATTTTTAGTAACTTGCCCGTCTAGCAATCTTTTCTTTTTTCAAATTAGGAACATTTTTTTTTTGTTTTTGTTTAATGGTCACAAGGATAATTGCGTATCATGTGAATGCCTTGCTTGTGTGAATCTCTGTTGATTTTCAGCCGTGGTTTTCTTTTTCTGGCTTGATTTGGTGGTGTTTCATGTGGCTTCTTTTGGTCACTTGAACCTGTATTAGATTTAGATACTAACATGTAAGAGGGAAGGGTTCTCCTCTTTTCTTTTCTTTTTTCTCTTTTTTTAAAAAGTCATCTGATCTTGAGCAAGACAAGCAATATCTCTCTCAATCTGAAAAATATGAGGAGTGTTGTTTTGAGAAAAACAATCCCGGAGATCTTCCCATACCTCTTGTGCCGTGACCAAAAAAATAACACTATGTGGAATGTCCTGTGTGAGTGAATTAAGAATCCAAGATAGAATCATATCTTTGCACTTTTTCCTTGAAGCATACTTGTTTGGCTTGTCTATGGTAGATGGCATTATGGTGGTTCCGTCTATAAAACCCTGTTTGGATTTGGCGTTCAAAGAAATCGTCATGGCCCTACACCATGTCAAGTAATTATCCCCATTAAAAGGCTTGGAAATGAGTACCATACCCATTAAAAGGCTTGAAAACGAGCATCATATCTTGATGATCTGAATGGTGCAGAAAATGTGGATTGGTTGAATCAAGTTTGTCTTCATTCAAAGGTTGTTGTTCCACCATGATAATAGGAACCATTCAGAAAAAGGTAAGAATAGAAAAGCTTGTGTATCATTCCCTCCTCTGATATCATGTAAAGAATAAAACAAGAATATTTTCCTTCAAAATAATTTTGCAGTAGGAGACTAAACTTTATACAAGGGAGTTGCTATATTTACACTATTCTATTCTGGGTAGTCTAAGTACAAAAAAAAAAAAAAAAAAAAACTAAATACAATTACAGTTAATGAAATATATTTAGCTTTGAATAACCATATATTTCTCAACAAAACCCATTCATTCTTAGTTTGCACAGTTTTTTTTTTCGTGCTCTAAAATTTCTGACAGCATGAACTTTGGAGTGCATTGATTTGTTGTTTCTTTTTCCTTATGAGCAGCAGGACTTGGTTTTATAATTTGAAGCAGCACAGATCCATTCATCTAAATGATAGGGGGTTTTCCCTTTCTTAAATGGTAAAAATACTTTCGTTTTTTAGCAAAGCATTAAATTATACTTTGCACAAAAAAGGAGGTACTTTTTATTATTTAAGTGACAGGAAAAGTAACTTACACAAAGATAATTAAGTGTGTATTAAGGGAGCAGTGAGTAAAAAGGAGTTTTTAAGTGCAATTTCATCCAAATTGAAACCCTATTATATTTTCAATTCAGATGAAAAAACACTTAAAAAGTTTTTTTTCCCCACCATCACCTTAATACCAAACATCATCCTTGTACCACCTTTATACCAAACACACATGAAAACATGAACAGGAGGAGCATATTGAAGGCCATATTTCTCTCAAACTGTGCTGCTCCTACAATCAATCTAGCCATGCATAGATTGAATTAAATCTCAATTGAGGAACAAGTTTATTTTTAGAGAAATTAGATTGCAAATTTGATAATGGAATTGCATAAAAGCAATGCATGACAACATTCTTACAACAACAATCCCATGAAGGAAAACAATTGAGAATCTCAACCAATTAAACAACACACAAATCTTAAAATTGATGTTTATTGTGAAGGCTACAAGTGGAATATTAATTCATGGTGTTAGGCCAATGTTCTCGTAGGAAACAATGTTGAAGGAAAATCGTGTCCTTTACTTGTTGTGGTAATGAAATGTGATAGGTTGATAAAGTAAACATGAAAATATATGCTTATGAAAATTTTCTCAAAGATTGAAAAAGAAAAATACTTTATGTAAGCTAAACACATGATAAATATTTTAGGGAGGAATAAAAACTACCATTGTCAATTGAGCAATGCCATTATTGGCCCATGATTTACATCTAGGCTTGCTGCCAATACATGTGGTGGCTCTACTTGTGATCCAGCAAATTTGAAGTCTGTTCTTAAGGGGCATTGCAGCCATTGAGTAAAGATATCTTCCTAGTTCACTGTAGCTCTATTGTCTGCTACAGCAATTTGTGATTGGTCTTTCTTCATCTGGGAAGGGATGATCTACATTGATGGCTTCATTGATCCCTTGGGCTCTGATTTTTCATTTGCAGGTTTACTTGGAGAACGCTGTTTTGTGTATATGCAGCACGTATTTGTACTTTCCTTTTAACTTTTTTGGCTTCATGCAGGCCAACACTAGTTTTGTGAAAGATGTTCATTTACAAGTGCACTAGTGTTAACGCAGATTGTCAATGAAAATAAAATAGTTTTGCATCAGGATATCTTATAAGCTGTGTAAGCCTTTGTAAGCATGCTTTAACTTGTATATGACCTGGAGCACTGCTCACTGTTTTCTTACAGAGTCAGTGTTATTTTCCCTAGATTTTGTTTATTTTTGTTTCCTAGAAAATGATAGACTTTACTAATAAAATAATGTGATTTATTTTACATGATAGTAGAGTGTTCCAATACATTTCTAATTATTTTTTCTTGGAAGTGACATGACCTTGCGCCTCTATTCTTTGTTAAAGATTGAAAATAAAGGAAATCGATGTGTACTTGTCTAACTACCTCCACATTTTTTGGTCATCATTATTTGACAACCTAGTTTCTGGAACAGAAATGCACTAATAATTTTGTGTTGTGAAACCTGCAGCAATAAAGAAATACACTGATAATTTTGTGTTGTGAAACCTGCAGCAATAATGATGAATATTGCATAAGAGAGAAAACAAGAAAAACACACAAATTTAACGTGATTCGACAATATACTTGCATTCACATGAGTGAGGAATTTTTATTTCATTACATGTCAAATTACGGTAAAGGGGTATTATTAGAAATTACTAATACCCCAGGGCAGCTAGGGTTTACTATAAATACCTCCGCTCCTCTTGGTTCGCTTTACTACCCTCGCTCAGCTCTACTTCACCCCGGTATCTATCTATAAGCTATATATTACAACAATTTCCACCTTGGCAAATATCGACCTCGTAGGAGAAAACTGAAGTAAACATAACCTGGAACTCCACTTGGGACAATAGGTTTGGGACGTCTCTCATCTAGCACTTGGAAACATTAATCAAGTTCATGCAATGCTTGAACTTATCTATAGTAATAGGCTTTGTCAAAATGTTTATTGCATTCTCAAAAGTGTGAACTTTCTCAAGCAATAGTTCACTAGATAAAACCAATTCCTTGATCCTATAAAACCTCACATCTATGTGCTCGGTCCTTGCATGATACATCTGGTTCTTTGCCAAGTATATGGGCATTTTGACTATCACAATGTAATTGAACTCCACCTTGTTGAATACCTAGCTCCTTGACCAAAACTGGAAGCCACAAGGCTTCCTTGGCAGCCTCAGCCACTACCATATATTCTGACTTATTAATAGCTAGTGCAACTAGTGACTGGACCATAGACCTCTAACAAATAGGCCCCTACCAAAGTAATTACATAACTTGTGGTAGACCTTTAATCATCCAAGTTCCCTGCATAGTTTGCATCCACATATCCCATAACTGAAAGATCACTCTGTTGTCTGCTAAACATTATGCCATAATCTATAGTATCCTTTAAATATCTAAATATTCTGAAATGATACGCTAAAGGTGTACTCACTGGTTTTGTATTATCCATACTAAACTTTTCTAACACTTTCTCAACATAGCTACACTAGTGAATATGATCCTTTCACTACTGTCATAGCATTTTCACTCACCTTTAGTACTCCCACCTTCAGATTTGAAACTGAACACAATACGGTCTAAGGTGCCCAATGAAATCAGATTCTTTCTCAAATTCGGTATATGTCTAACATCATACAATGTTCTAATAGCATCATCAAACATTTTAATCTTGATATTTCCTATTCAAACAACTTTGCATGGATTATCGTTACCTATCAGAATAGAACAAGAATTAACTAACTTGTAGGTGTCTAATCAATCTTTATTGGGTGTCATGCGATAAGAGCATGCTGAATTCAATAACCATGAATCTGTGAGATGACTTGAACTAGATGAAACGTAAAGCATATCTCCAATACCACTCCGAGGCTTGTTCCACTACATTCGCAGACTTTGATGTGCTCTCTTTGTTCTCTGTATCTCTCCTTTTTTTTCTTTGAATATTCTCATTTTATGTGTCTTGTTTTTCCACACTTATAAGATTGTATGTCCTTCCTCTTCCTGGATTTAGACTGAGCTTTGTTGTTCCTCGATTTGCTCCGGGACTTGTTTCTCTCACGCTTTTGATTACACCTCACAACCAGCCCTTCACCTTGTGAATTTTCATCATTAGCTTTCGTCCTTATATTAAAGCTTAATGGGTTACTTCTGATCTCCTCCAATTGGATTGTTTCTTTCTCACACATCAAAGTTGTAACTAAATTTTTGTACGCAGGAGAAACAGGTAGGGAATTTAGTAACATCAATGTTTTGTTTTTGTTGGCGAACTTTACATCAATTCGCTTCAAATCACTAACAATTTGATTGAACACATTGATATGCTGATTCAAATTTTTACCCTTTGACATCTTAAGATAAAATAGTTTCTACTTAAGATAAAGTTTGTTTGTCAATGACTTGGACATGTACCGACTTTCTAATTTTTTCCCAAACTGTTGTTGGTGATTCCTCATCCATGATGTGATACATCACGTCATCATCCAGACAAAGTCTAAAAGTTGTCACAACCCTCGCTTCCAGTTCCTGCCAATTTGTGATGTTCATGCTTTCTGGTTGTTTTTCATATAACACCTTCACCAAGTTTTGCTGCACTAACAGATCTTTTACCCTTTGCCATAATTTGAAATGACCAGATACATCGAACTTGACCATGTTGAATTTGCATAAGAAATCCTTGACATCGTAGCCAGACTCTGATACCAATTGTTGTGAAACGTGCAACAATAATGATGAATATTGCATAAGAGAGAAAACAAGAAAAACATACAGATTTAAAGTGGATCGGTAATGTGTCTACATCCATAGGAGTGATGAGCTTTTATTCACTAAGGCTGTGTTTGTTTCTCGGAAACTGGTTTCCGGGAAACCACTTTCTTGTGTTTGTTTGTCATTAGGAAAGTTGGTCAACAGAAAATACTTTCCGGTCAACGGAAAACACTTTTCAGTCAAAGAAAAATTTGGCTTGGTTTCCAGGAAAGTGTTTTCCTTTTATTTTGGGCGGAAAACACTTTTCGAAAGTTATGAAAAAATTAGAAATGTCATATTATTTGCTGATTATATCAAATTTGGTCCTCAAACTTTTGATTGCTATATATATTTTGTTTTGAATATTTATTTTTTAATTTCATCCCTTAGAATTTAATTTTTATATTAATTTTGGTTTTTATTTTTATAATTGTTATTTACTTTTTCCTTATCATTTTTTAATTGAAATTTTTTATCTATCAAATTTGATCCTCATTCTTTTGATTGTTACTTATTTTATTTGAAATAATTTATGAAATGTTAATTATTATTATTTTAATTTCTTCATCTTTCAAATTTTTTATTTTTTAGATTTGATCTCTATTATTTTGATTATTATTTATTTTATTTGAGATAATTTATGAAATTATATTTTTTTTCAATTTCATTCCCATTCAACTTTTTAATTTGTAATATTTGTTCCTCATTATTTTAATAAACTTGAAAAAAATAAAACATTAATAAGTTATTTTTTCAGCTCATTTTTCACCACATAACCAAACACTGGAAAGTGTTTTCCAACTTATTTTCCATTACACTACCAAACATCGGAAAATAATTCACTTTCCCGAAATTCACTTAAAAAAAAAAAAACTACTTTCCAGCAAACAAACGGGGTCTAAATGTCAAATTACTGTAAAGGGATATTATTGAAAATTACTAATATCCCTAGGACAGCTAGGTCTTTTATAAATATCTCTGCTCTACTCAGTGCGCTTTGCTCCCCTTGCTCCGTTACGCTGCACTTTGGCATCTATCTATGAGCTACATACTATATTATTTTGCACATTTAAGGGGTCCTTTACACGTGGAGGAATTTTGTATTCCGGTAGTAAGACATTTAGAAATGCATGGCTTTAGTATTATTTCTCCTCCTTTCCTTTTTCTCTAATCCACTCCTTGGAATCTAACAGTTGTTGTTGATAAAATTTTTGGTTTTTATCCTTTCAGGAAAGAAAACATGTTCTTTTGAAAAATGTGCGTTGAGATGTCATGATTGCTGGTATTTGAAGGTTAGAACTTAAACGGCTATTCGAGTTAGTGTGTTTGTTAATTAACCTTTTTACATGGTGCGATTTTTTGTGAAATGTACTAAAACTGGTTGTTTCTTACTTGGCCTAAGCTATCAGTTTCATTGGTACACTTCTTGTTTGGTTTAAATGCACACACGAGTTAATTTTAATGTACACAATATACTATTCTTGTTCCCAAATGCTATAGCATTTGCCTATAATCTCAGGCCTAACTTTACTAGTAAAGATTGCTCTGCTCTATTGGATGAGAGAATCTGCAACTTTGAGCCGTGATGCTTTTGTAGTTGGTCATAAAATTTTGGTATGAAGGCAGTGTGATCTCTATGAGTTTTTGGACCAGAAAATTATGACATCATACTCTCTTTAGAATGGTGGTTAGATGAATCTTTAGAATGGATGTTAGATGTATCAGTTCTTAAAGAGAGGATGATTGAAAAAACAAAAATGCATAGCCAGTGCTTTTGTTGGATGCACAATATTTGAACATAAGTCAAGTTAGAAATATATAAAATCTAGAATCTAAGATTCATTCAAGTTATACTTAATAAATTTAAGCGATGAAAAACTTTTCTGTCATGACAGATTTCAAACTATATTCTTATCAGTTTGGGTCAAGATTCATAGCATTATTTTTGGCAGTTGTAAAAATCTTGATGAATATGGTTTATATGGCCAATATTTTGTTGAAATCGTACAATTTACACAATTTAAGCCATATATTCCCTTATATGGGGTGGGACCCCTCACAATTCGAATGAGTGGTGGTAATATATGAAATATCATACATGACTGAAAACTGGAAATGTAAGATCGATAGATGAATGGTATGGACCGTGGACATCATAAAATAAAACAACCTAAAATCAGAAGCCATTTTCCAAAGAGTTTGCAATCTCCATTATTGGTCAGATTAGTGTACATGTGAGTCTCATGGGCGTCATTGGTTTGACCAAGGAAGATGATTAAAGCTTTTGAAATTGAGAAGAGAAGAAAGGACACAGTTATGGGAAAAAAACAATTTCTTTTTTTCTCTGTTTTAAAATTGCCAAAGGAATCATTATTCAACTTTTGTTCAACTAACAGCCTTAATTGGTAATTTGACTAAAATAAAGGTGACTTCAAGAAATTTTACTGATGCATGATTTGGAGAAATTTATTCTGATCACTTCAGAATTTACTTTTTGTTTTTTTGATCTCTGTTATCATTAAGTCCATGGCTTGAACCGTAAAGAGAAACGCTAACAATTCCACATGAACCAAAAATGCTTACCCTCATTGCGCACCATTAACTACTGTAATTCATCTGGCCTTATGTGTGAACTAGTGTGGTGGTTCTCTGAAATGGTTTCAAGATTTACAGATGCTAAGTACGATAAGTGCATAATGGTTGCCTGCCTGGGCTCTTTAGAAATTTATCAAAGAAGTTTCAGTTTTTTCTTCATGGTGAATTATGTCTGGTTGTGTGCCCTGCAATTGTTGCACTCTGCTATATATGTTTCTGTTAATTGAATGTCGCACAGAGGAGAAGCAGAGGTCCCCTTTAACATATGCAAGTTATGTTATGAAAAAAAAAAGGAAGAATGAAGGTACGTTTTAGACTTTAGTTAGCTTAATAGCATTACTGTTCGTTGTACTAATTAAGAAACCAGTGACTTATTTGAGATGGACTAATTAAAGGAACCCTTATTCTGAGCAAGCATGTTTGTTGATCATAGAAAGAGGATGTCTGTTTTGGAAGTCTTTACCGGATCAGATGTTTGCATTTAAATTTCCCCTCTATAAATCAGTATGTTTTGGCAGAAAATGACGAGTGATAGGAGGATATCCTTGTTAAAATTCTATCACCACAATTTTTTACTAGTGTCAATAAGTATTCAATCAATGTACGCTTTGATTTTGCACTTTTTTAAATACAATCTGATTTATTGTATTCTATTAAATTTTGTTTTTTGTAGTAATCAATGCTTGAGCATTGGAGCATGGATCTCTCTTATTTTGAGAAAAACACCAATGAAGTTTTCACCATTCATAAGGCAATTACTGTTTCACATGACTATGGTTATGTACTTACTATGTTTGAGTGTTGTGTTGCAGAAGAAACCGGATCCAAATCTTTGTGGAGCGAAGAGGAAGGCTGTAACACCAGCTGCAGAAAGTGTTGGTGAACTTCCTTTTGCTGGTATAAAGAAGAAACCCAAGGAAGAATGGAGTTGTGCCCTATGTCAGGTTAGTGCTACAAGTGAGAGAGGTTTGAATGAACACCTTCAAGGCAGAAGGCACAAGGCCAAGGAAGCAGGATTGAGAGCCCAGAAGATGGCGAGGAATCCCAATAAAGCATCATTGCCAAAGGAAACCACAAAGACAGCTAAGGTAACCATCCCCACTGCAGGCTTAGAAATGGAGGCAAAAATCGAAGATGAATCACTTCAACTTAACAAGAGTGATAACTTTTCAAACAAGAAAATTGAGAATAAGGAAGAGAGAGGGAATAGAAACGATGTGCAATTAGAGCAGAAAAATCAGCAACTGGAGGACTTGAACAAAAGTATGGCAGAAGCAGTTCAGACAAAGGAGAGGACACCGGAGATTAAGATGAAAAAGAAATTTAAGTTCTGGTGTGAAATGTGCCAGATTGGAGCCTACTCTGAAATGGTGATGGAGGCTCATAAGAAAGGGAAGAAACACCTGGCTCGGCTTCAGAAATCTAGTCAAAACGGTGAAGCTGTACAGGCTGATAAGAAGGCAAAAGATTCAGAAGTTGCGGTTAAAGAAACTGAAGATTCAGAATTTGTGGCTGAAAGAGCAACTGATTCAGGACTCGCCGCAAGGGGAACAGACACAGAGAGAACAGAAACTACTGTTGCAAATGCAGATGAACAACGTCCACCTTCTACAATAACAATGGAGAAAGAAGGGGTGCATCAGTCAGAAATAATAAGCAACCAAGAGAAGATGAGCAAGTGAAACAACCATCCTGGAATCTTCAAAAAGTTAAATGTATCGTAGACATAGGTTTGGGGCTGTAAAGGAGTGTTGTTCTGTAGCATATTCGAACCCCTGTTTTTTCATTCGAGTCGTAAAATTGTGAGACGATGCCTGCAGATCATTCAAATCTGGAAACTCGGCAGATTAGATAGTCTCCTTGACAAGGTCTTTGGAATGAAATGTTCTTCATGCTGACGTGACCATAGACTCTTAAAACTGGTGTGTTATCCATTGCTGAAAGCTGCATCTATTTATTTTTGCCGTAGGATTGTGTTTTTTTTTTTTAATTTTAGTTATTTTTTAATTTTATTATTATTATTTTTATTTTATTTTTAAATTATTATGATGCGATGTTAAAATTAAATTTTAAAATAAAAAAAACTTTTTAATACATTTTTTTTTTTAAAAAAAAAACCTTTGAAATATAGATCTAAATCTCGGCATCGAGGTCCACTTTTGGAATGGTAATGTTCTTCATGCCTCGTACCATGGCATCTAAACCCTTCACATGCTTTTTACAGTAAAACAGCCGTGTGCGCTTGCGGTTGGTGACTCTTTTTTCCTACCATCCACAGTGAATAAAACTTTTCTACGAAGTGAAAAGGCCCACTAATAAGTTCAACACTAGATATTACTCTGACATGTTTAGCGGCCACTAACCCGATAGTCAGCGCTATGCAATCAAGTTTTTATTTTTCTAACAAAAAAAAAAAAATAGATATTGGTATCTTGTTTTTTATTTTTTAAAAATATTTTATCTGTAAATTTAAAATTAAATATATATTAAATAATTTCACCTAGAAAAAAACATGTTAGATGAACTTAGATTAGTCTAGGTTAACATACAATCCAGGCACGTGGGCCTTTAAGTCCAGACCCGTGTTTCTGAGTTTTTTTTCTCATTTAAAGAGACGGATGACATGTTGTTCATCTTCCAGCATAGATATGATCACCACCGTAGCTAGAAAATCTGGACAATGAGTTTTAACTCAAAAAATCTATTTTTCAACTACTGAAAGCTAAAAACACACAAAAAAATCCAAGAACTTGTAGAAATCAATTTAGCAACCCAATAAACCCCAAAAAGGCTCAATCATAAAATCAAATTAAATAGATTTTCTCATCCTCGATCTAGATCTTGTTTTTAGATAATATTGAGGCTTGGAACAACTATTAGAAGACTTTCCACCGAATGGAACTCATTAACACAAATTTAAACTATTTTGATGGTCAGAATAGATATAAACAATGATTTTCTCTCTCTGAACCAAAATTCAGTAATCCTCTCTCTCCCTCTCCTCTCGTAGAAAAGGATTGAAAAATAAAGAAAATAAATTTTGATACTAAAATTAAATTTCTTAAAACTAAAGGGATTAATAACCTATAAACCAAGAAATATGAGGGACTAAAATAATTTTTTTGCATTAAACTCGAACATCTATGTTCTATGTCATTTTCACTTTGAAACTAAAATTAAACCTTAATTGTATAAAAAACTTGAGAATCAAATTAATATTTTTTTAATCTAACTATTCAAGTACACAGTTATTTGTGAGAGAAACCATAAAAATGCTTTAGTGTTTAGTATTTGTTAGTGAATTGTTCTTCCACCGAAAGCAACAAATAATAATCTCCATTGATTGCACTCTCCATCTCCATTCATTCATGAAAGGAACTCGCTAACCACTATCGTTATGCATGGCTTGATGAATTGGTCCTTAGTCTAACCCCAGAGAACAGAGCAGGCCCCATCAACTCCATCTTTGAAGTTTGAAGGCATTTCCCTTCCTAACCAGCACAGGCCCCATAACGTACGAGAAAAGTAACTTCAATTCCAGCAGATCACAGACCTACCAATCTTGTCAAAATACAAACTGTTGGCTGTAGCAATTACAGCACCAAGATTCGAAGTCCACGTTTCTTTATGGAAATATGGGTGCTGCTGATAGGTTTTGAATACAGTAAAGGCGACGAAGATAATAAAATAAAATTATTTAAAAGTTTTTGTTGTGATTATGTTAGATAAATTTAAAATTATTTAAAGATTTATTATTGAAAAATATGTTCTTTGATCTTGAATAATTTTTTAAAGGTTGAGATGTCGCAAATTATAAGTTGTTTAATTATTGGATTTTTAACGGTAATCCACACGAACCACAATTAAAAAATCTTTTAAATTTCTATTTAGAAAAAAGAGATTGTTATGCTTAGAATTATTTTGTAATTTATGTAGATTTTTTATCTAACAGACAACCTTTTCACAATAAAAGGCATAACCTACTTATTATAAAAATATATAAAAAACCCTATAAATTAGTAAAATATCAATTCCCCTCTAAATAATATACATACATTAAATCAAGACAATTTTAAAAAATAACTCAACCAATTCCTTACTTGATTTTTCTAAGTTTTAAAAAATAATCTATATATTATTTATATTCTAGTCCTTAATTTCTAAAATATATCTAATCAAGTTATACTTAATTAAATCATCACAGTTTAATTTCTGACTAATGGTTCTTAATGTGTGTGACCGATTAGATTCCTAATATATTATCCCAAATATAAATCATAATTCTAATTAAATAAATTAATTTATTATCAATTCAACAATTAATTGTTTTTTTGAAGATCAATGCATCATCAAGAAAAGTCTCATGATCCCTAAAATATTAAAAAAGTCATTAATGTTTGACTTAACCTTTCAGTAACTGGTTTCTCGATATAATTAATATTCTTTCATTAATAATGTTTTGATTTAACATTAAAGTATGAAGTATGTTTGTCATATTGAATCATGTTTGTTTTCTATATAATAATCATTGATTATTTAAATAAGATTTGAAACCCTTTTCAAATCTCATTCCACCTTGACCAAGTATTTCTTAGTCAATACTATTTGAGAACAGATATAATAATTTTTCTAATTTACATAAGATGATGAATCCTTTTTTGATCACTTAAATACCTTTTATATAATTCATGTTATACCCAATGTATGCCCTTTTGTTATCTCGATTAAGATAATATGTAATATGATCAAAGCCTAACATTTTCTCTATAAGATAATTTAGTGATTTCAAGTTTAAGGATCACTTACACAATCTTCACACGAGCCTTTCCATAGACATGAATGATCTCTCCATATGAAATTCTCACGCGAGTCAATTTACTATGCATGTTTAATGACAAATACTTACATATTAGTTCTAGATATCATTTATATCTTAACTTATAAGAATAAATGTTTTTTTTAATAAAAAAACATAATATATATATATATATATATCGATCTCTACAACGCTAATAAATATCCATTATTTAAGAAACATCGACCACAAATATTTTTGAATCAATATTTTGATATAATAAAAATCTCATAATAATAATAATTTTATAATTTACAAGATATTTTTGTCCCTGAAGATTACCTTTCATCAAGTTTTTTAATCTAATATTATATAAATATTAAAAATAAATTAATTTTTTATTAATAATAAATATATATTAATATGAATATAATAATATCATTTCTATCCGGCAAAATCCAACAGCCACTGCCGGTCAAGAAAGTCGAATGATACAATAGTATAAGCCTATTCAACAACCAAGAACACGAGGCAAAGAAACAAAATTGATAGGAGCCCCACATCAATTAACCAAACCTAAAAGCAACTTCTTGAAATATTCCTGGCTCCTAGCTCTCCTTGTGACCAAACTGCAAGCATTATTTACAAAAACTAATAAAGAGATCTAATGAATTTAGCAAACACATTGATTTCTGAACAATGGGCATCAATTTCTTCATTTCATCTATGTTAACAATATATGGAACTATCTTTTTTTTTTTTTCTTTACAAATAGAAACAGGAAAACGAGAATTAACCATAACAAGTTGAGGCAAGGGATACTTTTCCAGACTTGCCACAATACAGTACCTACAACTGGAATAATAATAAGAATGGACTCAAACCCTCAAAGCCACCTGATCTTGCCAAGTAATCTTCCTCTTCCCTGCCCTGCTGGATCCATTTCCAACATTCCTACAAGCTGATAACTTCCTTTCATTATGCATCTCATCACTAGCACCTCTCATCAAACTAATTTTTGGCTCCTCTGTTCTCAACATGTCACTGTTAACATGTTCTTCCTCTTCAGTCTGCAATGGAGTTAAATTATCATGTTAGCCCAAAATAGAAAGCAAATGCACGTGTTCAAAGCTCGGTAGTTAATAACAGTTAATAAATAATTACCGAAATTTCGTTCAAGTCAAAAATTGGAGTATTATTTTGAACAGTGGCTTCCTTGACACTGTAAGTCCTTTCCTTCTTGTTCAGGTCAGGAATTGTTGAGTTTAGCAATGCAACCTCCCTTCCAATGTGAGTCTTTTGCTTCTTGTTTAAGTCAAAAATTGGAGCAGGGTTTCGCAAAGTGGCTTCCCTTTCAATGTAAACCTTTCCTTTCTGGTTTAAATCAAAACGTGGAACTGGTGGTCTGAGAGAAGCATTATTTCCACAAGAGTTCTTCTCCTTCAGTTTTTTACTAGCAGTTACTAAGTTCTGTGGTTGCACAAAATTTTGCTCCATTGGGGGTTTCTGAGACTTGTTTTGTGTCAAGTACTTGTATCGTCGTCTCAAAAACCTACAATTCACAAGGTAAACACCACCCAAATTTCAACTTTAATATCTGATTACGAGTCTATGCAAATATAAAAGCATATAAAGGCAGAATACTTTACCTGACTTCAGCCATTAGGGTCAATTTTTTCTGTCTCATCATCTGCAATTTCCTTTTCTTGGCTTCTGTTTCCTGAGAAATGCTTAGGATTATAAATCCATCTATAAACAGTTCTATGTTGCAACCTAAGATGGAGAACTTAGAAGAACTACATATCAAGTAATTAAAAGAGAAACAAAAGGACCCAAAAAGGTTTTTCTGTTGAACATCCAAAGGGAAAGGTAGGGAACCCATAATATTGGGAATTATTCAACCGGACAGATAGGAAATAGGGGTAAAAGCATTTTTTTTTTAATAAACCACACAAATCATCTGTGTGAAAACCAAAAATGCATACAAACACATGCCAGGGGATAAAATCAAAGAGATTAGACACTACGAATTCATGAATTAAACCCAGAAACAGTTGCCAGATAACAAGTCAACTGATCTGTATGGATGCTGATTCAGGGCAAGAAACGTGCGAGATCATGAAAAGATACCAAAATAGCACAAAATCCACCCTCAGACAAGCCTTATAAAGCATTTGGCTTAGTAAGCTGCAGGCTTAACCCTTCCCAGTATCGAGCTTAGGAAAGGCAAGATTCACATAAATACTGAAACAAATCAAAGACAAGTTCATTTCTCTTGTTATTCTCAATAATCTCAGCAACCAAAAGAGCATATGAACAAAACCCAACAAAGGAGATCTAACAAAACAGCAGATCTAACAGAAAACCCACAGAAATCAGAAAAGCTCGAAAACCCAGAAAAGCTACTACCTTGTATAACTCATCATAGTCCTGCATAAGACTCTGATGCTTGAGCATGATCCTTGGATCTTCATACATGGCAGCATATGAAGGAGGAGAAAAGTCCATCGCAGCAACAGCAGCTTTCATCTTCTTCATGATGAGAAAAGATAAAAACTAGCACCCAGAAACTAAAAGCAAAGAAGAGGCTTTGTATGTTTGATGGATAGGAGGAGAAAAATGAAAGGAGAAAGATGAGAAAGGTAGAAGAAATAAAAGGAAGGAAACAGGTTAGAGAGAGTTTTAATGAGAAAGGAGAAAGAGAAAGGGATGGGCAAGAAATAATAAAAGGAAAGATGAGATCGAGAAGGGTGAGGGTAGTGAAGAGAGATGAGAGATAGAGAGAGGAATGGGAAGGTTCTTGCTTTCCTGTTTTCCCTGTGAAACTCTGACCAAGACAAAGAAAACCCAAAGAAGCCCACATAATTCGGTGAAAAATATGTGTTCTTTTGAGACATGAGACAGTGATGAAGATGGGATTTTTTGGGGGGTTGCAGAAGGGTATTTCTGGCATACTGAATTATGGGTCTGTGAGGTGAGGTGGGTTTGGTTGGAGGACAACATTTGAAGACATCCCATTCGAAGACATCTTATGATATCCTTCTTTCTTCTCTCTTTTCTTTTTTGTTTTTCTTCTTCCAAACATGAATTTTGGTCCAGCTGGGCCATTGAAGAAAGAGAGAGAGAGAGTTGGGTGGTGTGGACTCTTCTTTGTTTTTGAGAATGGGTTGCGTGGAGTTTCCATGTTTCTTCCTTCTCTCTTATTTGGGTGGCTTTGTGTTTTTTAGCTTCTGTATAGAGAGAGAAAGAGAGGGTCTTTTGCGGGTGTATTTTTACCCTCTTTCCCCCCCTCCTAGTGAGAGAAAGAGACAGAGAGAGAATGGGTTGGGCTGAAAAAGCAAAGCAAATAGATAAATGGGATGATGCTGTTTTTCTGCTGTGCTGCTGCTGCAGTTATTGCTTGTACCTTATTCTTAGGCTTCGGATTGCGGTCATCTCTCTCTCTCTCTCTCTCTCTCTCTCTGAGAGATGAGAGATGCTTTTCATTTCCCCATTATTAATTTCATACACGCACACCATGCTTTTACTCACATGCCCCTTCAAAGTTCCTTTGTTGTCATTTGTCAAGGATTCCTTCCTTCTCCCCCCCTTCTTCCTGTTTTTCCTCCCACACGGCCTGCCAGGATCCTGCTGTCAAGAAGTAAAGAAAGAGTAAAACCCCAATTTTGGCTTCAAGCCAGAAACAAATTTCCCAGGGTCAATCTCTCATCAATTTTCAAGCCCGCTGATATAAACTGCGTTAAAAAATGAAGTTCCTGCAGGGACAAACTAATAGTAATTCTGAAAAATCTATTTCTTATGAACACCAACCTTCCTAGATTTGTGATGCACACCATCCTACCGGCCTAGCCATTAGCCAACTTGCATTTGACAAAGAGCAGAACATGGCCTTTGATAATTGCAACTAGAGGCAGGCTCCATGGAAAAGAGGTTGAAATGATGCTATGCTAGATTTCCACTTGAACATAACATTTTCTTTCTCTATATTAAATCAACAATCATGTGATGGCCACTCCAAAAATAAATGATGACCACATCCTTTCCATGATAGTGTGCCCATTTCAAACTTGAACGCCACCCACCATTGAAGAACTCTAACAAACATGCACAGGTCACACGGCTGCTTTGGATGCTAGAGAAGCTAAATTTACCAGCAGGGCTAGAAAAGAAAGAAAGAGTAAAAACTGCATCTGGGCTTCGATTAGTTCCCTCCTGTTACAATTTTTTCGTTGGCCAGATTACTTTTTTTACCTCTTAAAAAATCATGATCCATAGGGAGATTGACATTGGAAGATGAGGGCTACTGTTGGCTGTATTATCTGTTTAAAGAATTGACAGGCGATGAGGTCTCTCTCTGTTGCCCTTTTCTTCGTCTTTCCTATTGGCCCTCTTCATTTAACATTTGTAGCAACTAGCAACGTTGTTGTTGAGTGAACCTCCAATCTATATTCTATATACCCCTAACCCCAGGCCATGGATTTGTTTAGTTTTAATGAACTTTTTTAAAATTTGTTTTTTATTTACTTGTATGGTATTATTATATATGTATATATAAATAATTTTTTAAAAACAAATATTAAGGATTATACAAAAAAAATACTTGGTAATATTATTAAAAAAATATTATAATCTTATTCAAAAACAATATGAAATTTAAATGGTATTTAACAAAATAATATCCTAAAAAAATATTATAATCTTATTTAAAAACAAAATAAAAACTGAATTGTATTTAATAGGTAAGATTGTGGACTAGTAAGACCAAGCTCGCTTGCCTTTGTTTTTTTTTTTTCTTTTTGCTTGGTTTAAGGGGTGGATTACATGTCACCAATTATTTTTTTTTTTTAAGAAAATGACGCTTCATCTACTTGTGTAGATCTTGAACACCAGAGAGGTAACCAGAAAATCAGGGCGAAGTCTTTTTAATTAAAAAAACATTTTCAATCTATTTTCACAAAAAAAAAACCCTAATAAACATCATTACAATGTTAATAAACTAATTTCTCAACTTCAAAACCCCTAAATTGGACCCAAAAATAAAATAAAATTGAAAAAATTCTCTCAATCTCGATCTCCTTTTTCCAATAAGATGAAGGGTAAGAAACACCTCAAATGAACTTCTCTCGTCAAATGAAACTCATTGACACTAAAAACAATTTTTTTCATGGAATATAGTCAATCGAGAATTTTTTTTCTCTACCTTTTCATTTTCTAATGATTTTATTTCTCTTTTCTCAAATTTAGCGACTGAAACGTGAATAAAATAAAGTTTTATATCAAAAAATAAAATTTCAAAACTAAAGGGGCCTAAAACAAAGTCAATGAACAATATAGGGACTAAAAATAATTTTTTAATGCAAATTTAGAATGGGCCACCCTGATGTTTTCCTTTGTTTGGTCCTTATTCTTCTAATTACGTCTTAATGCTACAAATTAAAACTATACCTCATGAAATTGATTTATAATTGAACTCTACAATCTCATCAAAACCTTTATATCTCAAAGAAATATAAAAAAAACATAATTATTAATTGAAAAACACATAAAATAGAACATAAAAAAATAAAATTAATTCACCATTTTAGTTTGGAGAGAGCTATTATGCACGTCTATTGTTGAAAATAACTACGCTTTTTAAGTTTTTTTTTTTTATTTACTATACTTGTAATATGATGTATTTTACTTGAATTAAGTCAAAGGGCTTGAAAATCAAAATACAGAAGGTGGTCTCATCTTCGCCCAATACTTTATTGTTGACATGGTTTTTTCTTTTCTTTTCAAAGTAGTATAACTTAAATTATATAGAGGTTTCGACATGTATAAATTCAAAGACAAAAGTAAAAAAAAGAAGCCTTGTGATTCATAGACTGATAGACCTATTTGTGAAGCAACAAGGGGCCAACGATCTCAAATTCATGTAGGGTTTAAAAATGCAAAAGCTAGCTATTAGTTAACAAAGCAAGTTGCCAAATTAGCTAGAGCCATATAGCCAGCAAATGTCAATGAACTACATAATACCAAAGTTTTTAAATCCGATCCAGTAGTCGACCCGATATAATGATCGGGTCACTGGTCAAATGGGTTGACCCGGGTCAACCTAAAAAAAATCAGGTAAAAGCCAGTTCTTAGACCTTTGGCATTTTATCTATAGGCGCACACAAAATTCAAACCAGTGGAGTAGTGGACCACTGAAAAAGAAAGAAAAAAGCTCATGGACCACAAAATTCAAAATGCACGGTCTTTGTCTCTCTCTCTCTCTCCCCCTAGTTTTTTGTGCCCAACCACAGCGCCTGCGTTTCTCTTTCATGGACGCCTCTTCCTCTCATCTCTGGGCTGCTCTTGCTGACTCTTCCCTTGCAAACGGTTTCCCTACCAGAGAAGAGTACTTCTCAACCAACAGAGAAGAGGCGGATTCCGGTCCGGCATCCCGTATAGGGCGGGTTGGAGCTGTTCTCTTTTTGAAAGAGAGTAGGGCCCTGGCTGAGCCTGAGTTTGTTCATTCTGTGTACGAGGTTGGCTTGCTTTGTGGTGCTGTTGATACCCTGCTTAGCTGAATAACTGATTGACGGCGGAATGGTAAGCTTCTTCGTTCACCTGCACTCGTTCCCACCAGCCAAGCGACTTAAATGCAGCTGCAGACACCTGCAAACTTATATATATTAAAAAAAAGGTTGGGTATCAGCCGGGTTTACTCGGGTCGCCCGGGTTCTGGGTCGATCGGGTTTCGTCGGGCCAACTTTCAGGTGGGTTTTTACTTAGACCCGGACCGGTCCCAGGCCCGGGTCGACCTGCCGGGTCGGTCCGGGTTTCAAAATTATACATAATACTTCAATTTAAATTAATATTTGATATTTATTTATTTATTACATGGGCTCTCCAACATCCAATGAGCTTGTACATGCTTCTTGTAAGAGATGTGCCTAGAATTGGTCTATGAACAGAAAGTCAAGGTAGCCACTTTTCCATGATCCAATGAGCTTGAAGTCTTCTCAGGTGTTGAATACATCAATGCGAACCATGGACCACTCAAGTGGTTATGGCTGCTCCACCCAGGGGCGAAGTTAGAATTATTTGTTAGGGGGGCCATAATTAATATAATAAAATATAATATTTATTTTACTTTATTGTACATGAGTTGTAAAAAAAAACCTGTATAATTTAGTTTTATTCAAATAACTTACTATAAACATATAATGATCTTTGTATAAGGTAAAAGGTTCGAAGAAATACAAAATTGAGTCAAAGCAACGAAGTTAATTTCATCTTCATAATATATTCATCACTTTAATATTGTTGGTCTTTATATCTATCAAATATAAACATACAAAGTATATAAGAAACATTAGCTAAAACGAAGCATTATTTATGTACGATAAACTTTGAAATAAAGCAAAAAATAATAAAGAACTATTCTCACTAATCCACGCGGGTTCTTTGTAAACTGAGGCGCATTGGAGTTGCTCAACCATAACTTTAACATTACACATTGGAGTTGGTTCACTAGGCTGCGAGTTATCAATATTTTTTTTGAAAAAAAAAATAAAA
>Ga0307509_10004167_pt1 | contig 21130 bp, 14 predicted proteins | sample 10_EM_MG_FD_202245 | JGI IMG/M metagenome (GOLD analysis project Ga0307509, IMG submission 202245) | Populus trichocarpa ectomycorrhiza microbial communities from riparian zone in the Pacific Northwest, United States - 10_EM | ecosystem: Host-associated > Plants > Roots > Unclassified | place... | reverse complement strand
ACATACGTACCAAACGACCATCGAAGAAGTTGAGTCCAAAGCTGTATGGCCCGTTCAAAGTCTTAGAGAAGAAAGGAAGTCGGGCATACAAGCTAGAAATATCGCCTAGGTGGAAAATTCATCCCGTTTTTCACGTTTCGCTTTTGGAACCCGACCGGGCCTCGAATCGACCAACTCCCGAACAACCTCCACGAGACCCCGAAAAGATCGAGGGAGATTTAGAATGGGAGGTAGAAAGGATCGTCAAGAGTGAGATCATTTCCTACACGCGAAAGGTTCGTGGAAGGAATAAAGCGATGAAAGAGCTTCCGTACTTTGTGAAATGGAAAGGCTGCGCGGAGGATGAAAATACGTGCGAACCCCCCGAAGGCATGGGGAACGCGCAGGAAGAGGTGGAAAGGATTCATAGAGAAAGCCCGGAGATGCCGGGCCCAGGAGAGGTCGAGTGACATAAGAAAGGTTTTCCATCGGTGGACAAGCAAACGGCGATTGTTTTTTCTTTTTCTTTTTTTTTTATATCATATATTCGTTGTTATGGTACAAGAAATCGCATGGAGCGCTAGCTATGGCGAAAACAAAACCCAAAAGCCAAAACGAACTAACAAAGGAAAAAACCATCACCAAGCTCTTCATCTGGGGTCCGTACCGGTCCCAGGCCCACATACGGGCACGAAATTAAAGAAAAGTACATCAAAGGATACCCTCCTTTAACCAGCGGACAGCATGAAAAACAATAAAGTAAACCTAGCTTTCCTGAGACGACATAAAGTAACCAAAGGAAACTACATTAGATGACTGGGAAGAAATGGAACCAGCGGAAGAAGTTGGGCGTGAGAACATGCCCGGGGGGAAGGCGGTGGCGGTCGAGCCTATGAAGCGGCTGAGGGCCCCAAGTAGAGAGGCGGAAGACCAGACAGGAGCGTCGGGGCCGATGTCAGAGACCCCCTGAAGGTGGCGGGCCCTGGCCGGCCCCTTAGCGGGGCATTGGAGTATGGCATGCTCGAAGGTTTCGGGGGCCTCGTCGCAGCTGGGGCAGGTGGTTGGGGCGTCGTCGCTCCAGCTGGGGTGCGCGAGTAGGTAGCTCTTGCCAGACCTCATCTGGTGTAGGCGACCCGCGGTGAATTTGTTGAGGCCCATGAGCGGGTGGGGCCGGAGCGAGGGGCGGTAGGGGTATCTGGCTGGGTCCGGTGCCGCTTCCTCCCATTCCTTGATGAGGAGGCTCTTGCATTGGAGCTTCAGTTGGGGGTAGGAGCGGCCCGGGGGGGGGGCTGGGTATTGGTCACAGAGGAGGTGGTGGGAGGTCACCGGGAGGGGTTCGAACCCGCCGGGGCCTAAGATAAAGAGCATGGAGTGCGGAAGGGCATCCAGGGGGAGGTGGGCCCTGTTCTTCGAGGGCGGCCTTGCTTGGAGCCACGGGAGGGGCAGGCGGCTGCCCGCGTTCCTCGCGGAGAGGGACCTGTGATCGGGGGAGTGGCGGTGGAGGGAGCGTGTCTGCACCGAGGGTGGAAGGCGGGCCGTAGCCGGGTTGATTTCTGGGGGGGAGCAGAGTATCCTGAGGGCCGAGAGACGACGTTTGTACCTCAGGAGGAGGTCAAGTGGGGGGAGGCAGGCCTCGATGGCCAGAATATCGGTGGGGGTGCAGAGGAAACAATTTGTGGACCACCTCTGGACCTTATGCCAGAAGACGGAGAGCTTTCTTATCATGTGGGAAGTGGGGGTGAAGACGTCCGCGCCATAGCTGAGGACAGGGAAAAGGAGCGAGGAGGCCAATCGGTGGCACAGAAAGGGGGGGAGGCCCATGCCCGGGGGGGAGGGCCTCTTGATGGCCACAAAGGCAGCTTGAGCCTTGGCCAGTCTCTTGGTAAAGTGGGTCGTGGTGGACATCGAGGGGGTAAACCAGTAGCCCAGCCACCGGACCTCGTTCTTGGGGTTGAAAGCCGAGCCGTCTAGGTGGATCGGAGCGTGGGATATCGGGCTTCTGTCCCTGTTCGTACGCCAGTGGATGAGCTCTGTCTTGGGGATCGAGAAGCTGATGCCTAGCCTGGTCCCTCTGGCCTTCAGCCTGGCGTACAGCCCCTGCAGGATCTGGATATTGCGAGGGTAGGACGCCGACGAAGCCGTCAGACCGAAGTCATCCACGTAGGAGAGAGTGAGGCCCATAGGGATCACGGAGTGTAGCCGGGACACGTATATAACGAAAAGCAGCGGGGAGACGGGGGAGCCCTGGGGGGTGCCGACCGAGACCGGGGCGAAAATCTTGGGGGAGCCCTGGTACAGGAGGCGGCACGTTCTGTCGGACAGGAAGGACCTGGTCCACGCCACCAAATACGGGTTGACCCCTTTGGCCTTGAGCATGCCGCAGAGGGAGGAGGTGTTGACGTTGTCGAAGCCGCCTTTGATGTCCAGGAAAAGCGTAGATACCTTTCTCTGGGCCATCTGAAGGGTTTTAACCTCGTGGGTCAGGGTGGTGGTTGCGTCCGAGGCCGAGAGGCCCGCCAGCGATCCGCATTGGTGTTGGTCTAGGAGGCCGCAAGCGCGGGCCACGCAGGAGAGTCTTGAGTTCATTATCCTCTCGAGGATCTTTGAGAAAGTTTGGAGCAGGACTATAACCCTGAAGGAGGAGGGGGAGTCGTACGAGGGCTTCCCAGGTTTGTCTAGGACGATGCCGTCCGCTCTCTTGAGCGTGAGGGGGTGGGACCCGTAGGCCACCAGAGGGGCAAGTAGGTCAAGGATGATGTGGGGAGCCACACGGTGCACTCTCTTCCACACCGAATTGGGAGTCATGTCCGGCCCGGGGGCCGACGACGGGGACGATCTGGCGAGGGCCCTGCTGATTTCCTCTGCCTCCAGAGTCTGGCAGTCCGCGAAAGGTAGAAGGATGGTGTCCCTGGGCCTAGGAGGCTCGACGGGAAAAAAGTGGTCAAGGAGCGCCTTATGGAGCTCCCTTGGTGTATTGGCCCCCGGAAGCTCGGGGAAGCGGGGGGGCGGGCGCCCGACGGCAAACTTCTTCGCCGTCCTGACGGATTGAGGGGTCGCGGATGCCAGAAAGGAGGACCAATGATCCCTTTTGGCTTTTTTGATGGCCTTGAAGTAGGCGGCTCTGGCGGCCCTGGCGGAGGCCAGGAGAGAGGGGTCGTGGCGGTCACGCTTCGAAGAGCGGAGTGCTGAATTGTAGGCTTTTCTGAGGACCGACAGGAGGTCCGTCCACCAGGGTTTGGACCGGAATGTCACCCTTTTCAGTGGGGTGTGCATGGCGAACTGGGCTGTCACCTTGTCCAGGTTGGTTTTGAACCAAATGTCCAGGGATCGGGTGGTGGGGATCGGGGGTGGCGGTGGTATAACAGTAACTTTTAAAGAGGCTTCCAGGGCCGTCCAGTCGGTAAGGGCCCAGTTGGGGGAGGGGGGAGGGGCACGAAAAAGGGGAGCCTCAAAGCGGAGGAGAATCGGAACGTGATCTGAGCCGGAGGAGGGGAGAGGGTCTGACCATTCGGAAAAATATGGTGCAAGGAGGGGGCAAGCAAAGGCAAGGTCGATGACGCCGGGGCGCCCAATGAGTGACATAGAAAAGCGGGTGAAAACCCCTGGTGTGTTGAGGAGAGAGAAACCAAGCTCCGTAGCCCTATCGAAGTACGAGGCCGATGTGGCAATCTCGTCCTCTTTAAACACCCTGAGGGGGTCCGACGTGGGGTGGTGAATGTTCAGGTCTCCCAAGGTGAGAGTCGGTGTGGCAGACCACGGGAAGACAATGTCCGGGGAGACCGAGCGAGTGTTGTTTAAGCGACCCTTGGTGCTGTAGGAGTTGATGATGGAAAATCTGGTCGTGGAGGGATTAAAGAAACCATTGGGGGTGAAAAGGTCAAGCGCCATGACGTCACCCCTGTCGAAAAACCTGGGAAGAAGAGAAATAGTAGACAAAAAGGAACTATAAACGGAAAAGGCAACGCGGGGCTTACAGCCACCAAAGGTGGGGGGGGAGAAAGAAGAAAACAATCTAAAAGAGGGTAGTTTGCCCCTGTAGACCGGGGGGTCTTGCAGGGCCACAATGGAGGGGGGTTGGGCCAGTTGAGTAAAGGACCCGAACAGCGAAAGGAACACATCCCAGCTCCCGAGGCAGTTGGGTTGAACGAGTGTGAAGGGACTTGGAGGGGGAGGGGAGACCTGCTCACCACCCCACGACGTAAGGTTGTGCTGCATTAGCGGGCCAGGCCCGAGGCGGTTCTGCTCATGGGGGAGGGGCTGGATGGCTCCGCGGGAGGGAGCGCACCCGAGCCTTGGTTGGGCCTTACTGAGGCCGGAAGTATTGTCGTCCTTCTGGCCCTTGGAGTAGCCATCGCGAACGCCGACTGGAGGGAGCGGGTGGGTGAAGAGGGGGGCGAGTTGTCCTGATCGTCGGCGGCCGTGTCCATTTCGTCGCCAGCGGGCGGCGGGGGAGGGACCTCCAGAGAGTGGGCGGTAGAGGGCGGCATTCGCAATCCCTATGTACGGCAGTGTGACCGCCGCCACAGTTGACGCAGCGGGGCGGAGAGGAAGAGCAACAGCCAGGAGTAGCCTTAAGGTTGCCACCTCCAGGGCAGGTGGGGTTGGGGCACCGGTGGGAGGCACGGGTGTGGTTGAGGGAACAGCTGGGGCAGCCTGGGTCGGCGGACGGGCATCTGGGAGCGACGTGGCCGAAGTTCCAGCAGTTCTTGCATTGAGTGTACCTGTTAGAGGAGTAGGCGCGCTCGACAGTTCGTGAGCGGGAGAAAAGTCTGATGGAGGCACCCATTGTCTGGACGTCACCGGGGTGGACGGAAACAACGACCGAGGTGGCAGTCTTGCCCTCCCTAGAGTGGGCGTCTGGGTTAAGGAATCTAGCGGCGAGTATGCGGACGTCCTTGGAATTGAGGATCGACTCCGCGAGGCACGGGAAGAGTTCGTCCGGATCTTCCGCGAGGAAGGCGATGCGGAGTGAGTGAATGGCGAGTTGGGTTTCGTTGGGGGCGAGGCGAAAGGGCAATCAGGGAGAGTCTCCCAGCGGGAAAGACTTGTTGAGCTGGCAGGAGAGGGCGTCGAAGTAGGGCGCGAAGGCTGCCGCGGGAGTGGCAGGGTCGGTGACGAGTAGGGTGACGGATCCACGGTCGTTGACCTTGGTCGTGACCGCGAGAGGCAGGATACAGTTCGAATCTCTGAGGACACGTGCGGCGATGTCTGGGAAGGTGGCAGCGATCATGGAAGCTTACGGGTGTTCGGAGGGGGAGGAACGGGGAGCATAGAATCTTCTCTCGGCAGTTGGGAGCGACATCGGTCTCTGGGGAACAGGGACGGTGTTGCTTGCTGACGCGACTTTTGCGGCCGTGAGGGAGCTCTTATTCTTTTTGCCCTTCGGGGCACCGGTAGAGGCAGCCTGGGCGTACGACGGTTGGGTCTTTGGGCAGTCGGGGGCGAGATGGCCCGCGATGAATGTTGTGGGGTCGGGGTACTTTCCTTCGCGGAACGCGTTGGCTTCCCAGGAGTCAGGGAACTTGTCCGCATACGCACGGGGGTTGCCGTAAAAGGAGCGAGTGTCCGGGTCATACCGGGGTATTTCGGGGTCGAAAGACGCGGGGCTTGCTTTGTTCGGGGGGGGGGCACGGGTTTTGGTCCTGACTTGAGGAGGCGGGGGGATGGGGTGTGTGGTAGTACTAGTCGGCGGACCAGACGGCCGAGTGGGGGCAGGCACTAGCGGATAGGGGGCAGCTGACACCCTTTGTGACAGGTCACGTAGGGAGGCGTTGATGGGAGCGAGGGCGGTTTCAAACACTTTCTCAACCGCTGGGTAGGTGGGGAGGGTTGCAACCATCGACTGGATATTGCCTAATTGGGTTGTTATGGTGTCCAGCTGACGCGTCATGGAGGCGAGCGCGTTCAGGGCTGAGCAGCAGAGGGGGAGGAGGATGGTCTCGCCATCCGAGAGTTCAGAAAGTTGACTATCGTCGAGGACGGGGAGTTGGACAGAAGTGAAGTGAAGACCCTGGCGTGTCTCGCGGACGAAATCACGGATGTAGAGGTGAGACTCGCTGAGGTCTGGCGAGGAGGACTGTCTCGACGAAGCACGGGAGGGAGCCGTATAGAGGGGGAGAGGGGGGAGGTCATCCATCGCGAAGATGGGGGATCAGAGACACGAAGCCTGAGAGGCAGGTGAAGTTAGGGGGCGAGGGTGGATCGTGCACTGAACGACGTGGAGTTGTGATTTTAATGACTGGAGGTGTAGAGGGCGGGGAGCGCGTGCAAACGCCGATGGTTTTTACCCCTACTATGTAGAGCTCGAAATAAGATGAAAAGATTGTATAATAGACATAGAGTATTCGGGACGAACACTTCGAAGAGGGGAGCTCGTGTTAGGCGCACGGACTCCCCGTAAGGATTTACAGGTGAAAGTTACCCTACCTTGGAGCATACGAACTTCGAACGAAAAAGATAACACCCCCCTCGAGCCCCGGCGTTGGAATGGCGTGTCATCACTGGCCGCCTGGGTAGTTTCTTCCCAACCCCAAAGACCACTATCAATGGAACACAGCTTATAACACCGTATTCGTTGCGGCTGTGGGTCCGACAGGATCCTGTTCGCGGCATATATGAGGGGAGACCTTCGGGCACCCTATGCAAGTGGAAGCAGGTGAATCGGAAGACGGCGCATAAGGTTACAGACACTTGAAGACAGGCAGTCGGAAGAGTGGGTCGAAAGTAACAGGACGGTTCGCACGAAAGTTAGTCCCCACTTACCTACAAAGTCGTGTAGAGTATGAAGGCGCTAACTATGTCCAATAAGTGGATCGGGTGAATCCACAGAGGACAAGTTGGTAAAAGATGGAGTCAGAGGGAAAATGACTATCGGTACCATCCCGAGGACAAGTCGTGTAATGCCGGAAGACAAGAATACGAGATGCAGTTGAATACCGAATTCTCGACGGAACCAACCAAAGAAGAATGGCCATCTTCTGTCCAGCGAGTTAGACTACCTTCAACGAGCACGAGGGCAACATAATTCGTAACCACTGTTGTCAACGGATAAACGGATGAGCTGACACCTGACGTGGTCTCCATACCATCAGGAATAATGGAAGCGCAGACCGATAAGTTGGCTATGTGAGCAAGAGGTGTGGGAGAGAGTTTTCAGGGTCTACGAGTGTTGGCACTCAGGTGCTGTTCGCAGAATTGCCGGCAAGGTACTTAGTTAGTATAGAGTTGGCATGTATACCGCGATTGCTCAGACGCGGAATATAAATATCGAAGCATCTTCGCGGCTATTAGACACAACAAGCACAGAGAAGAGATCTTATCCATATAATAAGTTATTCTACACTTTTATCGTTACCAATACTTCGACGATCTATATCAAAGCAAACCATTATATCTAGCCTACATTACTCGTGTCTTCTTAACGAGTTCTCCGATATAATCACCATTAAGGTCCTAGCTGTCGGAATACCTCACGCCGAAGCTACCACCTAACATGAACTGAGGTATTTCATCAAGGTGAAAGGTTGCTCACATGAGGCGAATACTTCGGAACTCACACATCAGCAAAGATTTTTTCTGTGTCTGAGGGGCGGGAGCTGCAGCATCCGGGCGCGTCTGACGTCGTTTTGCCATCCTCTGCATCTCGAGGGTGAGGACACCATTCCCAACACGGATTGCGTCCTGACGTGACCTCGGACCTTACTGATATCCCGCCACCTCCCCACTTCTCCTGCTCTTCCTCCTCCCCTTATGTCATGTCCTGACTTCGCTTTTCCTGCCTCACATCTCCCCAGCATCCGGATGCCTCCCCAAGGGACCCCCTTTTTCTTCTGCTTCCGCCCGTGCTCATCACAACTTGCCTTCTGCCCACTGGCACGCGGATATCACCCTCCGGCTAGTTATTCCTGGTGGTGTGCCTCCTGCTACTAGTACTACTAGGGTCGTGGATAATTTGTTTGTTTCTAGATATTTCTATTCCTCTATGTCTATATCTCTACTATATACTTGTCTATTATACACCTTTATCGTCTAGTCGTGATCGTGACGCTACATCTCCGTTGGTGAGCAATTTAGCTGTCATCAGGGCTACAGCGCTCCAGGAGTTCATTTTATTATACAAGCCCCCTCCGTGATCCTAATAGATCTCATTAAACTTACGTAAATCGATCCGACTATTGACAAGCCAGCGCCGGTGTCTCTCCGGTATGAGATTCGCCAGGCCTAAGATCGTCCAGATATCCCCAATTGGGAGCTCTCGGGTAACGTCTCTGAGCTGAAAGGTTACCAGACCATGTATGTCTGACGGACGTCCAGATTTCACCACGCTCATGAATTGATCCCCGGCAAGGGGATAGACTGAATCCTGCTGCATATAGCCCAACGTGATTGTGAATAGAGCCTTGAGCCTAGCTGGGAGACGAGCCCTAAGCACACAATACATATTCTCCCCACAAGCCTGTATGCAAACGCAATCATTCCGACTCCTCTGATTACGAAAGAGTCGAGCACCCATGCATCGGGACCGGTGTATGTCGTAAACACCTGACTCCTGGAATGCAAGAACCAGGATCTCCAGTTCTGGCAGTAGTTCCACCGGCAGAGCTCGAAGTATCCCTGGACATTTCCGGCAATCGGCGCTCAGGAGGCAGGCTCAGTCGGCTATATGGTATCAATTCACGACAAATCATCTCCGGGGATATATTGCATGCTCTGCCAAAATCAACAACTTTGTGAATATTATCCCAACCTCCCTTCAGAATCCTATGATTGGCTGGTGGGGTTGGCGGGGGTCTGGTGTTCTCTAAATGTTCCACTACCTCAGTTGGTAAATCAGCTCCTGCATGTTGAAAGAATTCCATGTTCAAAAGACTCATGCGGATTGCAGGTTGTCGACCATAGCTGCTTAGTATTCGTCGTGCTGCGTTGATTGTATTTGAGCGTCGCCATTCATGCCTGATTTGCTTCTTATGTGCAAGCTCTCCATATTCGGTAGAATACATGGGGATATTGCCAAACATGTTGATGTGATGACGAAAATGACTTATTAGATGCATCTTAACAAAGTTGAAATTAGATTCAGAATGCACCAATTCCATACGATGGTCGTTCTCTTCTTCACAATCGTCGTCACGTATCTGGCGCCGTTGGAATGGGGGCACTCGCTCATTAATCTGGGCTCTCTGACGACGCAGCTCCTTGCACAACTAATCAGCCTTCTCTTGCGTCTGTTTGAATATGCGAAACTCCAAGAAGATGTCCTTTGTCTCATGGAACTGGGTCACATTTTCTTCCATAAAAGATATAGTCTCGGGCATGTGACTTCGGTATTGAGCCATTAGGGTGAAGTCCAGCATTGACCTGATACAGGTGAGCGCACGTCTGAAGGGTTGTACATGTGTACTATCAGGCTGTCTCAATGCTACAGTGAGAACTCCCAACAAACAACGCCCGAGCTTCCTCATCTCTTTTCCTTGCCACTGCGTAACCTCCCTGTAGGACCTTTTGGGGACACAGAATCCCGTGTAAGGGGGCAAAGCTTTCCAGCCTTCGTCGAAGGCCTGCTGTCGGGCATGTTCATTGAGAACTCCCTGAATCCAGTCGATCATATGCTTCAAGAGTCCTAGATCTATTGTCTGCCGCATATCCGGCTTGTGCAGATCAGGCGTCCAAACTCTCACCAGTCTTTGAACAACCATTTGCCCCCTCTTGATACCATGAGTTTCATTCGTGTAGCGAGTGTGAGCAGCGTCGTAGGTCTCGGAATCTAGGGACTGGTTTTCACGTTCGTAGCGTTCGTATCTTGCATAATGTCTAGCACCATGGTGGCCGGCTCGGCTTAATTCTTCTGGAGGCATCTCACATTTAGGACAGGCGTTGGATTTGATCCCGTGTAGGGTAACATTTTCCATATGGTCGGCGATCCACCCTGACATGATCGGAAAGCATCTCCGGATCTTGCCGTCAGCACAATCAATAGCGGGGCCCTCCTGCGCTGCACCGTTCAATGGCCCAACAATGAGTTCAAATACGCTACGGAGTGTGTCAGCATTTATCAGTGTCTGGAGTTTGTTGGCCCTGGATGACTTTGCAAGCTTGGGTGGAATGGGGAATAGCCCAAGAAGCATAATCACCATTGAGCCAGGTTTGTGACCTATTGTCGACGGAAGATTTCCGATCGTCATATAAACCTGCCCTGCATGCTTGTCTCCGGAGAAGTTGGTGACATTCGTCTGATCTGACATCCCAATGATTGGAACCACAGTCGACCCTTCCGGGTGAGTTTCCTGTGATCTATTAGTATGCTTTCACATAAAAGAGGCTACGCAGCAGTACTTGGACATCCCACCACCAGTCGGCCGTATTCATTGCTGCATAAATTCTCTGTCCGCTCTAGTTGTATTCACGTCATGGCGCATACTCCAAGTCATCACGATAGGCTATCTGGTGAAGAAGATATCTCACGCAGTCTAGGACGTTCCGATAGAATCATGGTAATGTTCTCTGACAGTCCTCCACATGTCACTTCAACCGTTGAAGATATGGGCTATACGGATCCAAGTGTCGGAGAAGATTCTCCAACAAATGCATAGAGGTATAGCCGACAGAGGTCGAGTTTCAGATATCATTTGAAAAGTAATCGTTAATCTGCGGCTTTGAGACTTTGCTCTCAATGAACCAAGCTGCAAGTTTGACACCTTGTGGACAATCAAAAGGAGCCCAGGGGTTCTCGCCCAAATCCCGGCACTCTTCCTTATACTCTTGAAAGTCTGCAATGGCTTCCTCGGGCCCCGGATAATCTTCCTGTTCCACAGTGACTGGGTACGTATTCTCCTCGAGTAACTCGGTTTCAGGTTCCACGGTAAGCTTATCATCAGGTGCGTCGTGCTCACTACCGGCTGTATCTCAAGCAGGATCTGATTCGTAGTCCCAATCGGAGTTTTCGATGGGTTTGTTGGGTTCAGAGAGGTCGGTTTCACGGTTGGTCAGGAAGTCCACAGGTGGATCCTGTATGGGGGATGTGAGTACCATATCGAGATTTGCATGCTCACTTTGCAACTGTGTCTCATACGCGCCTGCACACATGTATCTTTTGCGACAAAATGAACATTGGACCAGCATAATGGAATTTGACGCCGTCGATTTCGGGAGTCCAGTCTTGGTGATAGCGGTGTGATGTTCTTGTCGTCTCAATGTGAATGCGTGCGGATGATTCGGAGATGCTGGGCCTAGTGCTGTGCTCACTGATCTATCACTAGCAATTGAAAAGGTTTAGCATTGTGTGTCGCGACGTCATCTGGTATCAGCTGGTTATCATATTGCGTTCACAGGAAACGACTGAAACACTAATGGATGCCTGAGGTGTCAGTTCTTGATGCATCTTAATTCTTGAAAACAATTCAAACAATTCACGATTCTTTCAAACCATCTTGAATGTCTGAGAGTGGTATATATAATGTGGGTTGATCACAACAGCAGCAAGTTCATACCAAGGATAACCCGACATCCACAACATCTACAACATCCTCAATATTCACAAGACTAGGAACTCCAAATCAACTATGACTATAAACAAACCCTCAACGGACATGGCGCAAAATATCAACATGCAGTACATATTCATGCAAAATGCCAGAGTCCTTGCACCGGGACAGACAGATCAACTTCTGCCTAGTTCTCTTCAAGTGCCAATCAGCATGCATCGCACCAACACAGGGAGTCGAGGGGTTTGTGCTCATAAGCTAAACATTGGCTTCACACAAGTCCAGGCTCAAAAGAAGATGGATACAGAGTGGCGTAATGGTGCGAAGGATCAGATGATAGCAAGGGGCTTTGCGCCAGCAGGTCGAATGGCTAAAAGATTCCCTAATGCCGACTTCCTGCCAATATACACAGGCATGAGGACCTTGTGTCCTGCCTGCGATCTCATCGTCTCTGCAGTGGCAGCCAACAATATGCATCGTCTAGAGGATATCGAGGAGGCAGTCGTGGAACTGGTTAAGGACAGTTGCCAGAAGTTGAATGACAAAAATAACAAAGGCAAAATGGTAGTGCCAAATCCCGCAATCCCGCCTGGGCAGGATGTGGTGCACGCATCGTTACGACCACCAGGGGCCCCAAATCAGTGGGGGGCTGCAACGACTATAAGGAACCCATGTCAACTGCCTCCAAATCCTCCCCCAGCCCACGTTCCTGCATGCGGACAACTTCGACAGGCTCCTCTGGGTGCAGCTGGTCCAAACCTACCAGCTGCACAAGTCAACGTCGCTGCTGCCGGACAAGTCAGGCAGGGTCCCCCTGGTGCGGCTGGTCCCAACCTACCTGCCTCACAAGTCAACGTCCCTGCTGCTGGACAAGTCGGATAGGCTCCCCTGGGTGTGGCTGGTCCAACGGGCCCTGCTGCGGGACAACTGGGACGGGTTCCTCGTGGTACAGCTTGTCCAAACGTAGCGGCTGCACAAGTCAACAGCGCTGCTGCATGACAACTCAGGCTGGCTCCCCTGGGTGCAGCTGTTGCAAAGGTACCGGCTGCACAAGGCAAGGTCCCTGCTGCCTGACAACTTGGACTGGCTGCTCAAGGTGCATCAGCGCAGGAGCCTGTTTCACCGGACATATCGAGCCCGCCTCGGGACGAAGCCAGTCCGCTCTTTGCCTCCCATCCTTCCGGATCTCCTGAGCCCTCTTTGCCCTTCATCTCTTGCCTCTGGTGCGCCCGGACGCCCCACTTTCCCTCCAAAGCGTCCGACGCGCTCCTTGCGACCCCACCCGCTCCCAGCGCCTTCCTGTTGTATCCGCCCCCTTGTCCTCTCGTCTACAGGCCTCCTGCCTACTCTTACCAACTGCGCGCATCCGGCGGCCCTCCCGGATCCCCTCTCACCTCTAGCGACCTAGATCTGTCCGCTCCCGTCCGCTGACATCCTACGTTCCGCTTTGCTTAGCCCGCGGCCTACTGTCACTTCCATAATTGCCTTACTGTGCACAAGATGCCCGGCGCGGTAGCCACGGAGACTCCCTACTTTGGTTGGCTTCGCCACAGGAGAGACTAAATTGGTATTATTAATCATCCGCAGAACTCACACGGCCGAGTTGAAGCTGGACACATTCTAAGGGAATCTCTCCCTTAAGTCGCGGGCTTCACCTCGGCCGCCTACTCAATTCAACCGATGTTAACTATTCCCTTAAACACCCACAGATCGTATATTACTCCCGCGGCCGAGTTGAAGCCGGGCACTCAATATGGGAACTGCCATCTTAAGGGTATGCCTTCAACTTGGCCGCATATTCATGCAGAACAATTCAACGAATTTAAAATATTCCCTTAAATGCCGGCGAATTGTGTAGTACCCCGGGCGGCCGAGTTGAAGCGGGACACACAATATGGGCACTGCCATCTTAAGTGTACGGCTTCAACTTGGCCGCATATTCATGCAAAACAATTCAACCTATTTAAAATATTCCCTTAAACGTCAGCGGATTGTGTGGTACTCCCGCGGCCAAGTTGAAGCTGGACACTCAATAAGGGAACTGCCACCTTAAGTGCCCAGCCTTAACTCGTATAAATACTGTAAATAATTGGATAGAATAATTTATTATATTTCATTAAACGTCCGCAGATCAATCCTGTGATTTACTAACCATTGCCCCTCCACCTTAGGAATTACCTGCGCCTGTCCGATCACTGCCCCTATACTGACTATTCGCATGTCCCGACAATTGACCCGCCAGGCGACTCGAATATGTCCACTCCCAATGTGAAATCTGCCACTATTGACCGGATCGAGTAGGCAAACCAATGCCAACCGATGGACAGCTCCCGCCTCACTGAGAATATTTCTTATCTTGCAAAGTACTAGCAACCGAGCCACCACCTGTCCTTGGAAATCTCCATAGTTCGCTTCCTCACCAGTCTGGACCCATACCCCATGGTTTCTGGGGCCACGGTTACGGAATGCCTTTGTTCCAGTGCAGCGGGCCTGGTGGATCTGGAACCTGTCAGTTTCCTGAAAGTCGGCAACTGGAATTTCCAGCTGAGCAAATCGTTCTACAAGGAGTAACCCTGGTTCGGTGGGGTCAGCTGGCAACCGCCGGTCATCCGCAGCAGTCTGCCTAGTAAAATGTAGTATCTCCTGCATCATGTCGGAATAATGGATATTGAGGGTTGCGCATAGTTCGGTCAGCCTCCTGGTCTTCTTCATACGACCTTTAAGAACCCGGCGAGGCGTACTGTGACTTGAAAAAGCCGGCATTTCCATCCCACTATCTTCAACCACGATCATATCTTTAACTTTCGAAAGTGCTTCAATACTCTGCAACCTCATTCCTAGGGCAGGTTGGCGGCCATATTGCGACAAGATCTGCAGGGCGGCGTCATTCTTGTTTGACCTGCCGTATCCATCTTTAATTTGATCATTATGTGCTAGTTCACCGATCTCTGTGGAATACATCGATATGGATCCAAAACGCTGTACGTGGGAGGCAAACTGACTCAGGTAGTGCATCTTGATGAAGTTGAAGTGGTTCTCACGCGGTATCAAATCCGCCCGCCGATCGGACCTTTCAACCCTCTCTTGATCAGCCTGTCGACGTTGATTAGCGACGGTTCTATGGTGGACTGCTTTAGCACGCTGATCCGCCATCAGTTCCCTTAGCTCGCGATCCTGGCGATCTGCTTGGGCGCGAGTAGCCTTCGAGGTACGGAACTCAAGAAAAATGTCCTTTGTCCGGTGAAATGTCTGCTGGTAGCTTTCCATGTAAGAAAGTGTATCTGGTGTATGACTCCAATATTGAGCCATGAGAGGGAAATCAACTAGCGCGGTAACACACTTCAAAGCGCTCTTGAAATCATGATACTGAGAACTGTCCGGATTTCACAATGCGGACGCCAATACGGCTCCAATACAACGGCCGAGATTGCGCATCTCCTTTCCCTGCCATTGGGTGATTTCGCGATTGGCCTTTTTTGGTACACTGAATCTGGAGTAAGAAGTAATTTCTTTCCAAGCATCGTCGAACGCCTGTTGTCGTTTATGATTTTCCAGGAATCCTTCCACCCACTCCATCATATGTTTGAATAAGCCAAGGTAGATGTTGTGCAAGAGGTCCGGCTTGTGTAGGTCCGCGGGGCTTACTCGATGCAGTCCAATGAATACATTGTTTCTTATTTTGACGCTCAACCGCTGAAAGCATTCTGCAATTCCGGCCGCTTCTGCCGGCTCATGCCTCAAGGCTTTCTCCCTATATGGCAGGTAGTCGCGGGTCTCATATATGCGCCGCGGATCCCCACCGAGCTCCTCGCACGGAACCTCACACTTTGGGCATGACTTACGGCCTATTCCTTGCAAGGCTGCATGCTCAGCATGATCCGCGATCCAGGCTGACAAAATGGGAAAACAAAGGCGTGTTTTGCCATCAGCACAATCCATTACCATCCCTTCTTGGGCAACCGGCTGTAATGGTGCCAGGACAAGATCGAAGACAGCCCGCAGGGTATCCGCATTGTCTGCCGCTGGGCTTCGTTGGCACAGGCTGATTCGCCAGTGAACTTTGGACGTACTGGAAGCAATGCCAGAAGCAAGATTGGCATCTTGGCAGGGCTGTTTCTCGTCCGCGAAAGGATATTGCCGATCGTCATGGATACTGGCCAGGCTTTCTTATCTCCTGAGAAATTGGTAAGGTGCGTCTGGTCAGACAATCCGATAATGGGAACCACTGTTGACCCGGCGGGCAAAGTGTTCTACCAAGGAACGGAATAGGCTGTTAGCACTTGACAAACCTCTCCCAAGACCTGTCAGGACCTATCTCATACCTGTATATCCCACCACCAGTCCGCCGTATGAATGTCTGAATATAATGGCTCCCCACTCAAATCATATTCTCGAATAGGTGCGTAAACTATATCCGAGCTATACGCGACCTGGCAGATCAGGGAGCGGACACTGTCAATAATGTTTCGATAATAGAAAGTTGTTGCATGTCGACCATCATCAATACTGGCTTCCGCCCACACCAAGTATTCACGAAATGGGTCCACTACGTTGAGGTGTTGTCGCAAGGTATAGGTGGAGTGGAATGATCTGTGATCTGTACCGCCCAAACATTGGGCAAAGTAAGCGTCGATCTGCGCCTTGGCTACCTTGCTCCGGGCAACCCAGCTCGCCAAATTAAAGTTGTCTTCAGATGAGAAAGGGCTCCAAGGGTCATCAGTCATGGCCTTGGTGAGTTCTGTATAGCCAGCAACTTCGGTGAGAGGTCTGCCGGCACTGGGAATAGTTTCTTGACCCGAAGGGCGCGCGCGGACCACTGGGTGGGAGACGTCTTCTGTGTGTGAATCGTTGTCCAGATCATCTATGTCACCACTTGCCGAATGGATATTGGCGATCTCGAGCCCGGGATCAGATTCGTAGTCTGAGTCGGTCATGGTTTCAAGTTCATCGCGAACAAAAGGAGGTTGTGCTGTGGAGGAGGCCGCATCCGCAATCGCCTTGAGCGATAGAACGATATCAAGATGCATTGTGTGCAGGTGTTTTTTGTATGCAGCGGCTTGCTGATAACGTCGGCTGCAATAAGAACACTTTGTTGTCTTGGAGGTCATCGTGTGTGGTGTTTGTTTGTTTCTCTTTCAAGTAGTCTGGCGGATGCGTGAGCTGATGGGCGGACGGACTGCAGCGGAGTTAATATCTTTCAAAGTGAAAGGTAGGTTCCTTTCAAGGGGTAAATGGTGAAACTTCAAGTTTGTTTAGTCGGATAACGAACAGGTCCAGATATTCAAGCTGTTAGGCGCACGGACTCCCCGTAACGATTTACAGGGTAATGTTACCCTACCTTGACGTACACGAACTTCGAAGGAAAAATATAACACACCCCTCCAGCCCCAGCGTCGGGACGGCGCGTCATGACTGGCCGCCTGGGAAGTTGCGTCCCAACACCAAAGACCACTATCAATGGAAGACATCTTATAACACCGTATACGTCGCGGCCGTCTCTCCGACCGGGTCCTGTTCGCAGGATATATGAGGGGAGAATTCGAGCACCTTATGCAGGTGGAAGCAGGTGAATCGAACGACGGCGCATAAGGTTACAGACGCTGGAAGACAGCTAGTCGGAAGGTTGGGTTGAAAGTAACGGGACGTTTTGCACGCAAGTTAGTCCCCTCATACCCTCAACGTCGTGAGGAGTATGAAGGAGGTGACTATGCCCAGTAAGTGGATCGGGTGCATCCACAGAGGACTAGTTGGTAAAAGATGGAGTCCGAGGGAAAACACCTATAGGTACGATCCCGAGGACAAGTTGTGTAATGCCGGAAGACCAGAATAGAACATGCAGTTGCAGGTTGAATTCTCAACGGAACCAACAAAGGAAGATTGGCCATCTTCTGTCCAGCGAGTTAAACTACACTCGGTGAGCACGGGGGCAAGATAATTCGTAACCATCGTTGTCAACGGATAAACGGATGAGCTGACACCTGACGTGGTTTCCACACCCTTAGGAATAATGAAACCGCAGACCCATAAGTTGGCCTTAGGAGCAAAAAGCGTGGTAGAGAGTTTTCAGGGTCTACGAGTGTTCGCACTCAGGTGAAGTTCGCAGAGTTGCGGGCAAGGTACTTAGTTAGTATAGAGTTAGCATGTATACCGCGATTGCTCAGACGCGGAATATAAATATCGAAGCATCTTCGCGGCTATTAGACACAACAAGCACGGACAAGAGATCTTATCAATATAATAAGTTTTCTGCACTTTTATCGTTACCAATGCTTCGACTATCTATACCGGAGTCAATATTATATCTAGCCTACATTACTCGTGTCTTCTTAACGAGTTCTCCGATATAATTACGATCCGGGTCCTAGCTGTCGGAATACCTCACGCCGAAGCTAGCACCTTACACAAGCGGCCAACCGGTATTCACGGTTTAACTCCTGAAACCTATTCTTTGTTAATAGGATGCTAACCCTACTGTATTGTGGGCAGACTGAAGTGGTTTGGAAGCGTCGTGGCTCACCGGTCGCGGCTTGCATGCGGTTTGCATGCAGCTCCGTTGTGGCTTAAAACCTTATCTGAAGCCTATCTAGGGTATGTCTTTGTGCCTGGATCACATGACTTTTCAAGATATCAATATTCAAGTTTGTACAGGGTACAATCCTACGAACCCCACTGAAACCGTCCTCGTGCGGCCTATATAGGCTCTCGCTTTCCCCCGGCTCCATCTTCTCTCCACAACCCTTCCCCAAATCACAATCACATATGCGATCCGCCAGCCCATCCTAACAGGACCCACGGAGCTCAGCACAACCTCTCACTCGTCCGCAGCACCACTAGTATATCCTCAGCTTATTTCAGATTTACCTATCTGCATTTCCCTAGCCAATAACCGTCTCACACAGGCGTTTACCATCAGCAGAACTCCTTTTACCATCCGCTAGGCCCGCTCTATTTCCATTTTCGGCTCTTCCACCATGCTTCATCCTCAAACGTACTAGCATCTGCTAGCGGTCATGTGTCATCCGCGCAGGGACCTTTTTTGTTTAAAAAAAGCCTCTTTCCGATCCAGCAACCACCCCCCGCGCTGATCATTATTACAATGGCAGTCTCGAAGGTTGGCCTCACGTTTGAAAAATCGGGGGCGGTCAAAAACGCCTGCGATGTTAACTGGTGTAACTACATTTGCGGCTTCCCCCACCCACGAACCTACGGTCAGTAGTATAAAGCCTGGCCAAATGCTATGAAACGTAAGATGGAGCAAGACAGGATCCCGGGATGGAAGCAGAGTACTAGTACAGCCCCCCAATGGGCAGCCATCCAGGCATATGCTATTACCCTCCAGCCTATTAGCCGGAGGTCGGCACTCTGTCAGGCTAATAACCTCTGTGGTGAACGTTTTACTGAATGCCTTGACTTTTTGCTAAATGACATAGCAAAAAAACATCAGCGTATCTTAACAGACATGTTGCAAGTGCAGCCTGTTGCCGCTTTTGCGGTTGCGGACCCCGCCCCCACCAGAAATGATCATAGGTTAGCCCCAAGCGTCCGCATTAATGTACCATATATGCTAATACAGCTCCTGCAGGTCTCGCTTGTCCGCGCTCTGTTTCTCTCTGGGTGGATCGGCCATCCGAAGTCCGCCCAAGCAGCACGCTTCCTGCCGGGATGGACACAATCAAGTGGCAAACCCACGAACATGTTTACAGGCTGGAGCTCACTGAGCCCACCCTTGCGAACCTGCTTGCGGGAATAGACAGAATCTTGTCACGTGGATTCAGATATCGTATGATTGTTGGTGCGACGGGACAGGCTAAACGTTTGCTGCGAGACAATCGTGAGGAGCCGTTGCCGCTTGCTGAAATGATCTGAATCACAAATAGCAGGCATGTCCGCATATGGTGGTCCTTGAATCCACGAAGCGAACCAATGGATCTGCTCTTCTGTGCCCATCGCAGCACCAATACGGAAGATAGCACCCCAGCTCCTGGTGACCTCCGGTTTGACCCACGCGATAACCGGAGCACCCCTTCCGATGAGGAGTGGCCCAGTAGGGATGAGGAGCCGAACTCTCACGGCCACCAGCCAGAGTCATCCACTGCAGCCGCAAAGTGATGCACCTCAGCGAGGACCACCAGGAGCGGTAATACCACAAAAAAGACTGGGCAAACACACCGAATCAATAGGGCGGAGGTTGGCGAATCAGAGCCAGAGTCCGATGTCGCTGCTGATCGGGGCCTCGATTTGGCGAACCGGGCGATTCCGGCCCCCGATTCCGGCCCTACATCGTCTCCTGGTAAGCAAGCTTCTGTCCCCTGTGCTAACCTGGGGACTCGTGTTTTGAGTTCTAGTAGACAAAGAGGACAGGCGACTGACCTAAAGAAAGCACATTGGACGCCAGCAAATAACAGTGGTAAACGCAACCTGGCGGGCATGCAAGAGGCTGATGAGCCATACAGTTCGGATGAAAGTCTGGAACCCCAGCAGAAGGTGGCCCGCCAGGTGGGGGCAATGGATGCTGGGATTGAGGTTGAACCGGACACACTCGATGGGGAGCTTAATCTGAGTCCACTACCTGCTGCCACGCCTTGTCCGCCAAACAGTCCTCCGCCGTTGACCCCTAATCCAGGACTTGCGTCCTTTCCCTCTGAGCATGCAGAGGCCAGAAGGTCCGCTGAGCATCTTTTGATGCTGGCCTCCGGGGGCGAGCAGCCTGTCAACACATTGGCGACCCAAGTTGGTACGCCCGGCAGAATCCATTCCCCCTCCGATCTGGCTACAGCGATGTGTGTGCGGATATTCCGGCATCTGGAGAAGCCAGACGAGAATTAAGCCCGGCCGCTGACTCCCCAACCGACCCAAGTGCATACTCTAAACCTGGTAAGTTCCTGTTACAACAACCAGGTTTTTCATCCATCCTGTTGGCAAGGTCTACAGTAGTACAGCCGGCAGAAACGGGTATTGGGAGCCCGCTCACGTCCGGTTCTGTCCTGGCTCACTAGCTTTGCCAACAAAGCTCTCCTGCCCCGACCAATGTGGCTAATGTCTAGCCAGCAGAGGGTGCAGGTCCATTTCAAGCAATTTACAGGTTCTAGGCCGCAATGGACCCTTCTACTTTTCTTTTTGGTGTTTTATTTTTGGTGTTTTCATTTTTGTTTCTAGAGTTTGTGTTTTTCTCGCTGTTTCCTGACTATTTCTGTTTAGATTAGCCTGCTACGTCTGGGCTCACCTGCTCAGTACACTTAATTTAGACCTGCGACTATCTCCTGCGGACATTTCCTTGACTGTTTTTCACTTGGAGTTTATCCTTTAGAGTTTTGCGAGCTATCCTTGCATTTTTTCCCGCACATTTCTTGTTTGGATTAGCCAGCAGGGGTTGCCCAAACCCAATGTAGTCTACAGACACTGGCTATTTTTCGTTTACCAGGTCAGCTCCTGGGACCTGCTCTTGGAATCTTCGCAGATCATTCTTGTTCTTTTCCAGCTCTTTTTCGTCTGGAATATGTTTTCTCTTCAGGCTTTAGAGATTTGCTCTTTGGATTTGTGCGGAGCATTCTCATTGTTTTCTAGCTCGTTTTTCATTCGGGGTTGCCCCTTTCATCGCTGTTCCTATCCTAGCTTTACACCTTATATCCCATCTGTTGAGCCTTAGCGGCAGCTTTCACTTTCTGAGATTA
>Ga0307509_10004166_pt1 | contig 21132 bp, 15 predicted proteins | sample 10_EM_MG_FD_202245 | JGI IMG/M metagenome (GOLD analysis project Ga0307509, IMG submission 202245) | Populus trichocarpa ectomycorrhiza microbial communities from riparian zone in the Pacific Northwest, United States - 10_EM | ecosystem: Host-associated > Plants > Roots > Unclassified | place... | reverse complement strand
TACGTGATACGTGAGATGTGAGATGTGAAAAAAAAAGTGCTGCTGCCCCAGACGCCAGCAGACCGACGTCTGAGGAAGCAGCGAATTAATTCAGGTTGAGAGAACTCGAGCGGGGATGAGGGGCGGGATACGTCAGGACGCAGAGAAGAAGCGAAGCGGAGCGAGCACGATCAGGAGGAAGAGGGGACGAGAGGGAGAATCTGGGGTAGTCTGGACGTCGGGAGAATGCGACGTTGCGTCAGGACGTAAGAAACGTTGCGACGTTGCGTCAGGACGTAAGGAACGTTGCGACGCAAGTCAGGACGCACAGGACGCACGGGACGCAGAATGTCCGGCCCTTGTGTCAGGACGCAACGCCGGCGGATCAGACGCAAGATCCGTTTTTGCTGATGCGCATTTTCACTTTATAAACCAGCTGTGACTTGGTTCCTGGGTCTACGCTTTGCCTCCCCGGCCAGCGCTGTATGAGATGGAGCAATGGCCGGGCTATGTGGCAGGGCGGCTGTTTTACTTTCCCAATGAATTGACTAGACGTGCCCTCGTCTTCTTATTCTCCCCTCTTGCCCCTTTTGTGGTGCCTCACTTATTCCTCTAAGAGATATTCTGTAACTAAACAAATGGTAGGTTGAAATGTAAGGGGTGTTTGGCCTCTCAATTCACATCTGATATCACAGTTTGAGATCAGAATTGCCAGGCCAAACACTTCCTAATTATTTGGTATTTCTAGTATGATGACTCGACTATTTGGACATTCTGTATAGCACTTCGGCAACTATCTCAAAAGATAGGATTGGAATATAGTGGTCACAAAATAACTCTAATTTGGGCTTCTAGTTTCACATAAATGGTGCTTTGAAATCGCTCACAGGATATGACGGTAAGCGGATCATCTAAGTCTGTTTATAAGTACTTGTAAGCCTATGATTGTGAGGACATAACTCTAAGAGTTTAGTTGAATAGTTATGCATGCACGATTCATATCTTTCTGAGGATATGGTTTTCCGCTTATTATTTCGTTATCTTATTCCAGGGGTATGGCTTGGCTTTATAGCTTTGGACTCATGGCTTTGGGATTATGTCGTTCGGCTTATTGCTTTGAGAGTTGACCTTTGGGCTTTTCATTCTAAGACTATTGGTTTCATTGTCACTCCCACATGCCTTACAAGCCATCCTACCAAATAGTAGCTCCTATTTAAATCTGGTCTGATGTTCATCCAATTAATTCCCCTAAACTTGCGGATTGTTGGTTAAACAGGGAGCTCAGTATGGTGTACAAAAAGCGATAGTTTTAGGTGAATCTCTTTGGTGTACAGTTTTGGGCCCCAGGTTTTGGGCCCCAGGTTTTGGGTGACAGGTTTTGGGGGTATGGCATTGGTCATATGGCAATGGTATGGTATGAGGCGTCTTGTTTTGCAAGCATGATTTTGAGCATATGGTTTCGCTTAGTGTTCGGAAAGGGGACTCTGGGGCAGTCGCTGTTGTTTATATTTCCCTGCCCTGACCCTTGGCCCTACCCGTTGACTAGATGGGTCTGCGTTAAAACAGGGGCGGAGAAATGGGTAGCCATCCACAGCATGGGCAGGTAGTATTCGTGACGGGGTGGGGCGGTGTTAGGTGGTAGCTTCGGCGTGAGGTATTCCGTCAGCTAGGACCGTAATCTTGATTATATCGGAGAACTCGTTAAGAAGATACGAGTAATGTAGGCTGGATATAATGATTGACTTGGGTATAGATCCTCGAAGTATTGGTAACGATATAAAAGTGTTGATAACTTATTATATTGATAAGATCTCTTCTCCGCGCTTATTGTGTCTAATAGCAGCGAAGATGCTTCGATATTTATATTCCGCGTCTGAGCAATCGCAGTATACATGCTAACTCTATACTAACTAAGTACCTTGCCCGCAACTTTGCGAACTTCTCCTGACTGAGAACACTCGTAGACCCTGAAAACTCTCTGCCACACTTTTTGCTCCCATGGGCAACTGATTGGTATGCGCTTTCATTATTCCTGATGGTGTGGAAACCATGTTAGGTGTCAGCTCATCCATTTCTCCGTTGATAACAATGGTTAGAAATTACATTGCCCTCGTGCTCGTTTAAGGTAGTCTAACTCGCTGGACAGAAGATGGCCAATCTTCCTTGGTTATTTCCGTCGATAATTCGCCATTGCAACTGCATATCGTATTCTGGTCTTCCGGCATTACACGAGTTGCCCTCGGGATCGTACCTATAGGCATTTTCCCTCAGACTCCATCTTTTACCAACTTGTCCTCTCTGGATGCACCCGATCTACTTACTGGGTATAGTTTCCTCCTTCATACTCTACACGACTTTGTAGGTACGAGGGGACTAACCTGCGTGCAAAACGTACCGTTACTTTCGACCCACTCTTGGGACTGCCTGTCTTCAAGTGTCGGTAACTTTATGCGCTGTCGTCCGATTCACCTGCTTCCACTTGCATAAGGTGCCGGAAAGTCTCCCCTCATATATCCTGCGAACCGGATCCTGTCGGACTGACGGCCGCGACGTATACGCTGTGATAAGATGTGTTCCATTGATACTGGTCTTTGGTGTTATCTTTTTCCTTCGAAGTATGTATGCGTCAAGGTAGGGTAGCTTTGCGCTGTAAATCTTTGCGGGGAGTCTGTGCGTCTAACACGAGCTCCCTTGTTCGAAGTGTTCGTCTCGAATACTCTATGTCTATTATACAATCTATCTTTCATCTCAACCTCTACATAGTATGGGCAAAAACCAGCAGCGTTTACTTGTCCACGGGAGGAAAATCTTTCTTATGTTACTCAACCTCTCTCGGGCCCGGCATCTCTGTACTTTCTCTATGAAACCTTTCCACCTCTTCCTGCCCGTTCTGCATACCTTCAGGTGGCTCCCAAGTATTCTCATCCTCCGCACAGCCTTTCCATTTTACAAAATACGGAAGCTCTCTCATCAGTTTGTTCCTCCCTCGAACCTTTCGCGTGTAGGAAATGATCCCACTCTTGATGATACTTTCTCCCTCCCATTCCAAATCTCCCTCGCTGTCTGCCGGATCTCGTGGGGGTTGTTCGCGATTTGGTCAGTTTGAGGCTAGGTAGAGTTCCAACAGCGAAACGTGAAACACAGGATGAATTTTCCACCGCGGCGATATCTCTAACTTGTATGCCCTGTTTCCCTTCTTTTCTAACACTTTGAAAGGGCCATACAGTTTTGGACTCAGCTTTTTCGATGGTCGTCTGGTACGTATGTTCTTCGCATTCAACATTACCAAGTCGCCGACCTCGATGCTTGGTTGTTCGGTCCCTTTTCGGTCATAATATTTTTTCATTGATTCCCGTGTATTTTCTAGGGTTTGTTTCGCCTGTCAATGTATGTCCTACATCCCGTGAGCATACATTGTCACCTTGGGGTTATGAGCTTCTCTTTCTTTCATCCACTCCGTCTGTGTGTGAAAACCGTAGTTGGCGAAGAATGGAGTCATCTTGTGTGCATTGGTTGCTGAGTTGTTATAAGCGTGGTCCGCTAATGGCAATAATTCGTACCAATCATTCTGATCGTAATTGACAAACCTCGCAAGTAACCTTCCAGCACTTGGTTGGTTCTTTCGGTTTGTCCGTCAGTTTGAGGGTGGTACGCTGTTGACATGCGCCATTTAACTCCTAGCATCTTGCACAATGATTCCCCAAACTCGTCGGAAAACTTCGCGTCCATGTCCGATATAATTTCCATCGGCAATGTGTGAAGTTTCTAAACTTCCCGCAGGAAAGTTTCGGCAACATCTTTTGCGGATGCATTTTCGTGGAGGCCGATAAAATGAGCCATCTTGGTGAACCGGGCTACTATTCGCATGATCTGGGTCTTACCATGTGATTCCGGTAACTCCGTGATGAAGTCCGTCGATATGGAGGACCTGGCCACATAAGGTACTTCTAAGGGTTGAAGTAATCCATATTTAGCATGCCGTGGAGATTTACTGTGTCGACATTTGTCGCAGGATCGTACATAGTCTCTGATCCAATCTGCGAGCCTTTTCCAGTAGAAATCCCTTGTTACTATCTCAATTGTTTTTTCCTGTCCGAAGTGCCCTGCTACTAGCGAGTCGTGACAGCCTTGGGCTATCTCGGTCTGAAGCCCTTCGTAATCTGGAATATATAACCGATTATTGTAGTATAGTAACCCGTCCTTTTCTATCCATTCATCCGGCATCTTTTTTCCGCCTTCCCTTAACATAACCAGATCACGGCCTCTGTCCTGCCACCTCTCGTCCTCCTTTCCAGCCACTCTAATCTTGTCTAGAAATGCCTCGTTCATTGTTCGCATCAGGGCTGCATTGACGTGAGCGCTTGACAACATTTCTCTTTCTTTGATTAACTGAGGATGATAGCCGATATCAGCTGCGGTAAAGAATTTGTTTTTGCTCGTGTCCGTGTGAAGAAAGCATATTTTGATTCCTTCTTCTTTAGCCGTGATGGATCGCTTAGGGTTCATGTCACTTGATCCGAAGGCCATTTTTCATCGCTCGGTTATTCCCAGATCGTGTACTTCCACGGTGTCAGGGATGGCAACTTTCGCAACTATGAGTTGGGCTATCCGATCTCCTGCCTTAAATACGCAGTCCGGTTCGCCATGATTTCGAAGTATGACCTTGACTTCTCCAGTGTAATCTGCATCTATTACAGCACCGCCCACTGCTATTCCCATCTTGCTAGCCATACCACTTCTTGCGGCTAGCCTTCCGTAGGTTCCTTTCCGCAATCCTATCGCAATACCCGTCTCCACCATTGTCTGTCCTTTTGCTGGTACCAGGCCGTCTGTCAGGGCGTAGATGTCATGACCGGCCGCAAACCGTCATCCTTTTGTCGTGATTATAGCCTTATCCGAAAGTTTCATTATCCTGAGGCTTGTGGGCTCGCGTTTTTCTGGAACGAGGGCTGTGTCTCTGCTTCGCCTTTGATGAATCACGGAAATTTGAAAATGTTTCGATTTAAAAGTGCACTGTTCAGTGTGACGAGCTCCCTCCTCAGGACGGTACTCCGGCCGTCTACTTAACGCGTCGGGTTTCCCGCTCCGGCTTCCCGGCTGATACACTATTTTGAAGTTTTAGTTCGTTAACTACTGTGCCCATCGAATTTGCCGCTGGTTCCAGACTTTTTTGGTTAAACAAGATTGTAGATTTTGATGGTCGGTGTATACCGTCACGGCCTCTTCTTCTCCGCGGAAATATCTTTTCCAGTCTTTAAACGCCTCCATGTTTGCGAGGAACTCTTTGTCGTCTATTTCGTAATTTCTTTCAGCGCTGTTTAATTTTCGAGAATGGAAAGCCACTGGGTGAAGCCGTCTCCCTTGGTACTGAGATAGTACGCATCCAAGCGCAAAGTCGCTTGCGTCGGACTCAACCACCGTTCTTCTGCCCTGGTAGAAATGCGATAAAATTGGCGTCGTTGTAAACCTCTTTTTCAACTCTTCAAATGCCTCCTGCTGCTCGTTTCCCCAGTGAAAGTCCTTTGGGTTTCCCTTCAACGTTTCGGTTATTGGTTTGCAAACCTTCGAGAAATCCTTGATGAATCGTCGGTAAAAGTTTGCGAATCCAATCAATATCTGAACTTCTTTAACCGATCTCGGGTGAGCCCAATTTTGAACGCTTTTCACTTTTCTATCACTCATGGTGACTCCGCTTGTCTTGACAATGTATCCTAGGAATTCGACCTCATCTTGGTGGAATACCGACTTTTTCAATAAGACAGCTAAGTCGTGCTGCTTGAGCAGGTCAAGGACTTTCTGGACTAATTTGATATCGTCGTCCATATTCGCGGAGTATATTAGGATATGGTCTAAGTATACGACTACTCCATTGTCTAAGAATGCTCTTAGGATTTTGTTCATCATTGATTGGAACGTTGCGGGAGCATTGACGAGCCCGAAAGGCATGACTTTGTATTCGTCCTGTCCGTATCGTGTACGAAAAGCGGTTTTATGTTCATCTCCTTTCCTCATTCCAATAAGATGATATCCATCTTTCCAGTCAAGCTTTGTAAACACCTTTCCTCCAGCGACATGGTCTCGGAGTTCATCCATGAGCCGCAGGGGGTACTTATTCAGGTTCGTCAATTTGTTGAGGTTCATGTAGTCTATGCATAGTCGCAGGCTGCCATCTGGTTTTGGAACGAAAAGGATTGGAGCGCCGTAAGGGGATTCACTGTCGGCTATTTTTCCCTTAGCCATCATTCTCTTGAGGTACTTGTCCAGCTCGTTCAACTGGTGTGCCGACATTGGCTAAATCGGACCCCATGGGGGTTCGGCCCCTTCATTAAGATTCATGGCGTGATAGAAAGTCCTTCGAGGCGCCAACATCGTGGCTTTTTTTTCTTCAAAAAGCTCCTTGTACTGGCAAGATGGTTTTGGCAGCGTTTCCAACTGTACTCCCCCTTCTTCTTCTCGTTCTATCCGTCCCACATACTGTGCTTCCTTGTCGTAAGCAACAGTTTCATCCCACTCAAAGAAATCCGCCACCGCCTCATCTTCTATATGAGGGTAGCACTTCGCTTTCTCAACAACCCATTTGCTTGGGTTTGCAATATTTTTTAAGGGATGTTCATCATGCCACCACCGAAAGGGTATGATTAGATCATATCTTCCTGCATCGGCTATTTCGCAGGATATCATACTCCGGTGACCGTTGGCACCGATTTCCAATAAAATAGGATGGGTATAGAATAATCCTCCGGTTGGCGCGGTTTCGCCATCGAAGATTGTGATATTGAACGGTGTATCCCTAGCTTCGGTCGGGATTTCTAACCGTGGTGCTGTTTTTTCGTTCAAGAGAAAGATGTTTGAACCGGAATCTAAGACGACCTTTATCGCGTTTTTTCGTCCTTCTACTTCAATAAAGGTCTTCCCTTCTGGGCAGGCGGAATGCTTGGGTTTTTTAATGGGTCATGAGCTTTCGCTCTGGTCTTGATTGAGTCTTTTCATCGTTGCGGTCACACTTAGCGTGGGGGTTTGTTACCGCGCCTGCGCCGTTTCAGCTCTTAAAGCCTCCTCAGACAAACCTTTACAATAAGTGTCTATTATCTTGATATCGGGCAGCCCACTACTAGCGGTCTTTACCTCCTGCTGAGGAGTTCCCATATCACCGGAGTGGTGGTTCACTAGAGTACCTCTCGATTTCGCAACTAGGATGCGCGGTCCTTTATTGTCGACTTAGCCCTCATATGCGACTGTCCCCTGCGACGAGTCCACCGTACCTTTGCCTTCGAGTTTGGTCTCACTCCCGAGACCCCCTCGGACACCATTCGTCAGGCATGAACCTTGTGCCCAACAGAGGCGGCCCCAGCTTCTATTTGCCGGCTATTTTAACCGCAGAGAAAGTCAGGTTGCCCTGGATTTCGACCCTCCTTCACATGTCGTTCAACTCAAGTTCCGTTCCGACGAATGGTAATCTTCTTTTTACCTTTTAGTCTTGTCGACGGCTTTCTTCTCTTGCAATTTTTGATGGCTCCCGTGGTGAGCACGGACTACCCATTTTTGGACGTAAAATGCCAACTGCTATCCTTTGGTCTTTGGCCTGAGGTGGGATATGGTCACCGACTAAGCCACAGGTCATTGGATTCGAGGCGGCAACCTCACTACCCGATCACCGTTGTTGTCAGTACCTGGATGACTTTTTTATTAAATGTTGTCATCTTCAAAGGCCCATGCTGAGGGCCTTTGCACCCCTTGTCTTGAGCTTTCTCCCTGGCCATCCACGGCCACAGTGGCTACCTGCGGACGTCGTTTCGGTGCGAATGCGGACTGTCGTTTGGGCTTCGATTGCCCTCGGTATATAGTCGACACCTATATCGGCTTTCGACAGTATTTCCAGCCGTGGTTTCTCATTCCGCACCGTCTGCATTCGTTGTCAGATTTCTGTTTATTGACAACCTTTTGATCGACCCCCTGGTGGGCTTCTGCCCACACCTTATGTTTAACCTCCCCCGCCAGTGCCACCTACCCTTCTTTCTTCAGCTTTCTTTCCCCAGCGTTGTTCTTCTGGTAGTCTCCCTTTTCCTTAGCCGTGTACTGCTTTTTTACACGCTTTGCGGGTGCCTTTGCCTTCGAATCCTCAAACTTCCTTTTCTCGCCTCGTGTCACACCGGAGGAACCGCCGCCTCGAAGATCTTTTCTGTCTTTGAAATCTTTTTTCGCTCAGGTAACGGTCCTGACTGTTTCCAACCATTCCCCATCGTCGACATATTCTCGATGTGAGAGCCGTCGGACTGCTTCAACGGGAAGTTCGTCTTCAATCATTTTTCTGCTGGCTATCCGGCGACTCTTGCATGGATATTGAGATTTTCCATCTCTATCAAGAATTTGGGACATCACCGCGATATTTGACCCATCCCATGGCCTGTAGGGATTTTTCCGCTTCCTGGGTCGGTCCGAAGCGTCGCAAGGCCGGTTCTGCAAAGACGTGCCAGAACTCGTATCCTTCTTGTCTCGTATAACCTATTTCTCCGGTCATTTGTCGTCGGTAGGCCAACGCAAACGGTGCGACTTCTTCTTATAAATTGAGGGTGACGGTGGATTGTATAATAGAAGTATGAGAGGGAAAGAACGAAAAAAATAGTATGAGGGGCAGAAACTTATTCGCTGACTTGACATCTACATCTGTGCGTGAACATGGCCCTTAAGTACAAAAAACTAATACTACACGCCCATCAGTAGTCCCTATACTCTCAGACCATTTCCATCAGATATTGTATGATCTGGCTACCCCTCAGTTCCCCCTCTTTTTCTCACCGCAACTTCCCCTCTTTTGTTCACCGCAACTACCCCTCTTTTGTTCACCGCAACTACCCCCCTTCTCGCAGCTTTCACCGAATACCAAACGCTCATCGGTCATGCTTCCAGTATACTTCTAGCATGTTCTAATCGGGATGCACTGACAGGGATGTGGGCGTAGGAGGTGCCGGTGATTCACAATACTTCTTTCTCATCCATTCGGTTTATGGCGTATCGGATTCAACGTGCCTCATTTTCCCACTGCCAACTGTTTCCTCCAAAATAATCCGTGCATGTTAATAGCCACATGCGTATATCTTGGTTTTTTTCGTTTCTGCACATGGCAGGGGGCTTTCGCTGGGACTCTTGTTCGTTGTGCCAAGGCGTTGGCCATGACCTGTGAGAACAGGTTGAACTGTTCGTCGTTTTCGGCCTTGTAGTCATCTTCCTCTGGCTGGGGCCCGGGTCTCTCGTCCTGTCTTCCTTTCCTCCTCTCCGCTGGTTTCCTTCCAGATCCCTCCCCATTATCATCGGGGTCTCCTCCCGCGCCGCCCCCTGGAGCTCCTGCCGCTCCGGGTCGTGGTGGTAGTGGTGGTCTTCCTCCACCTGCCTCTGAAGCCTCTGGTGTCGGATCTGACACCATGCCTTTTCCCTTAACCTGCCCCCTTAAGGTCTGCACCATTGGTTTCAGCTCCGAGATCTCACCATCTCCTGCCTGCTCTGCCAGCTGGCTCTATACCATCTCTTGCTTCATGAGGTTGAGACTTATCTCATGATTTTCCAGCTCTCTTCTGTGCTGCTCATTCAACCGAACGATTTCCTGGTCTTGGAGTAGATCTCGGTGTATTGACTGAGCCGCCATTCCTTGTACGGTTTCGTGTAGCTGGGATGTGACAGCCTTGTGTCGGGCTTGTCTGTCTTCGGTTTCGCCCAGCCTCTGGGCTACCGTGGAAGCCAAGCTTTCATGGACCTTCTGAGATTCTTGGTCCAGGATCCGTACTTGTTCGTCCATTCGGTTGAGTTCCTGCCCAACAATTTGCGGACCACAACTTAACTGCGATTTGAATTTCAGCAGTTCATGGGCCATGGCTAGAACCTCAGCTGGTAGAGAGTTGAAGGATAGATGCCGTGCATCCTGGCTTTCTTTGAGCGTGGGATCGAATCGGCCCAGGATTCTTTCCACGCGTTCGATGCCACCTGTCATGACAGAAGCGCAGGTAGGGGCAGGGCTTTTTGAGCCTCTTGTTCGCCTGCTTCAGTGCTTGACCAAGAAGCCTATTCCAAGGCTTAGGGATCGGGGCGCGGGGCCACCAGAGTGTGACCGAGCTAGCCGAGTGCTGTCGGTCTCTACACTCAGTGCTGTGTCCTGGGACAATTGGTCTTGTCCTTCTCCTTTACTTGTTTCTTCTGATTGCCATTCCATGCCCTCAGGCACTATGGGGTCAGAAGCCATCTCTGTGGTTTCTATAAGGAAAACTTATCTTTTGTTTCCTCCCCAAACTATCGGTATCTCAAAACACTAACTTGAGTGTTGATCGCTTTCTGGGTACTGGGTGTACCAAATGGAGTTCGATTTCTCCGAGGGGGTGCGATAGATGAATTCCTTCCTGTACTTGTATTGATATAGAGCGGCTATATCTTCGCCAGTAATTGTATTTTCTGGGTTTATCGGCCAGAAATAGGATTCGTTGTAGGGCTCTTGAGTCCCTAATTCGGGGATAGGGGTGAGAACTGTGTCTATTGAGATGATCTTCAATGGTCTTGGTTCGAAAGGGTTTTTGGGTTTGGGAGTATGAGTGTCTCTAGCAAACATTCTTCTCGGTAACAATGAGAAGTATCAATATACTGTTACGTGGGAGCTTCGGCGTGAGGTATTCCGTCGGATAGGACCGTAATCTTGATTATATCGGAGAACTCATTAAGAAGATACGAGTAATGTAGGCTGGATATAATGATTTACTTGGGTATAGATCGTCGAAGTATTGGTAACGATATCAAAGTGTCGATAACTTATTATATTGATAAGATCTCTTCTCCGGGCTTATTGTGTCTAATAGCAGCGAAGATGCTTCGATATTGATATTCCGCGTCTGAGCAATCGCGGTATACGTGCTAACTCTATACTACCTTAGTACCTTGCCCGCAACTTTGCTAACATCTCCTGAGTGCGAACACACACAAATCCTGAAAGCTCTGTACCACACCTTTTGCTCCCATGGGCAACTTTTCGGTCTGCGCTTTCATTTTTCCTGATGGTGTGGCAACCACGTCAGGTGTCAGCTTATCCGTTTATCCGCTGACAACAATTGTTCGGAATTAACCTGCCCTCGTGCTCATTGAAGGTAGTCTAACTCGCTGGACAGATGATGCCCAATCTTCCTTGGTTGGTTCTGTCGATAATTCGCCATTGCAACTGCATATCGTATTCTGGTCTTGCGGCATAACACGACTTGCCCTCAAGATCGTACCTATAGGCATTTTCCCTCAGACTCCATCTTTTATCAACTTGTCCTCTGTGGATGCAGCCGATCCACTTACTGGGTATAGTTTCCTCCTTCATACTCTGCACGACTTGGGAGGTACGAGGGGACTAACTTGCGTGCAAAACGTCCTGTTACTTTTGACCCACTCTGCCGACTGCCTGTCTTCAAGTGTCGGTAACTTTATCCGCCGTCGTCCGATTCACCTGCTTCCACTTGCATAAGGTGCAGGAACGTCGCCTCTGATATATCCTGCAAACAGGATCCGGTCGGACAGACGGCCACGATGTATACGGTGTTATAAGATGTGCTCTATTCATAGTGGTCTTTGGTGTTATCTTTTTCCTTCGAAGTTCGTATGCGTCAAGGCAGGGTAACTTTGCACTGTAAATCTTGACTGGGAGTCCGTGCGACTAACAGGCGGGGCGAGTTTTCACTGGCCAGACGCTACCCTTAGATGGGGCCGGGGGGGTATTTTTGGGATAATCCCTGCCCCGCCCCCGTTTCTTCCCACCTATTTTTAATGGGAATCCGTCTCGTGTATGAGTTGGGCGGGTGGATGAGCCGGGACAGGGGCAGGCGATGCCACAAAAGACACCACGCCCTAGGCTGTTGAGTGGGGTGTGGCACGGAAAATGGCCGCGGGCCCGCATTTTTCATGGCGCTGTCCGCCCTCTAACAATGTTTATGAACAGGGACTTGTCCGGACTGTCGCAGGGCGGGGATCCATCCCAAAATACTCCCCCATAATCCTTTTACCGGGAAGGCCTGGCCTGTGAAAACCTGGCTTGGTCCGCCCTATAATCAACTCTAGTTTGGCTTTAGGTGCATAGTTTTGGGCGTATAGTTTGGCTTTGGGCGTCGGAGTTTGAGTGTATAGTTTGAAGGCATGATTTTGGGCATATAATTTTGGAAGCACAGTCCTGCCAAAGAGGGTAGGCCAAGCTGAAATGTATATACCCATACTAAATACCAAAATCAATGATTAGGCACATTATTATACCTTCAAATGCATTAGCAACTTGTGCTACCATTTACGCATCTTATTGAACTCCTACAATGAGTTCCCTATTTTCTTGACATATTCATCGTACACTGCGTGATCAGTAAAGTTGACAATACTCCAACAACTTCCTACAAATGAGCTCATATATTGTTTCACTGAATAGGAACGCCTGAAAATAATGGAACCTTGAAAACATATCTTAGTCACTTATTTTAGTTATATGCAATGGGTTGGGGTCTCGACCTATAAGGCGTACTATCAATCTTGACTCCAAGCACGTAAAAGCATGCATCGCCGAACTCAAAGTCTCCTAATACTACTTTTACACACTACGCATGGCATCCGTCCTCCAGATCCTGATAGTTAGTGGTAGTTGCGTTGATGACAACTAAGTGGGAGATCCATATTCCAAATGCGTCGTCAACATTGTCAGGTTTTCCTTTCTAAATTGGCTTATTGACTGCTATGTATTTGGAATGCTCCTCCTCGAGGAAAGTCTGCAAAAGGGCTTCAACAGTTTCAGTCAATGGTAAAAGCGGTTGGCTGAATTGTTTTAGTGTGTGAATTGCTGATTTCGCCTTGTTTGATGATGCTGGCCCATGTCCAAGATCAATATTGTGCATGTGTGATCCCATTTATGGCACGAAGGCATGGTGTCTAATGACACAGTCTTTCGTTCTCAAAGTACTGTCCCGGTTATGTTCACAGCTCATCTTTCCTGCCGGAGAACCCAGGGGTATGGCATCCTTTATGCTATCACTCAAAGCGTTTTGAGTGGTGTGAACGCCTTCTATCTCGCATGGCCTATAGAGCTTCCCTGTACCGCTTGCACCATATCTTGTATGATCTGCCACTATATTTTGTGACTCAACATATTTCTGTACTGCCAGTTCAACCTTCAGTAATAGCCAACAGGCCTTCCTATTCCCAGCTTTGTTTACATATAGGACTCCTTGCCTAAAGATAGTTTAGTATATAAGTTCTATTTTAGCCCAAAGGATTAATTACTTACTTGTCCTTTATTATAACAATCTCATAGGTGATCCGGTGTAATTGGGTCTCATTTTCCTCCTGGAAAAACTCCTTCAACATCGTATCTGGCGGCAGTTTAGGTCACAAAAGGATTCACTCCAGAATGTCCAAATCAGCACATTTGTGGTATTTGACACATGGATGATTAGGGTTTTTCAACATGTGGCAAATAGTCCTTTATATTGAATAAACCTTTGCTATATCCAGCTGTAGATATCGTACTCCTGAATTTAATACAACTGACACGGAGATTAGTAAATGCCCTGAATATCGATCTGGGACCCAGTTGAAGCAAAGTACAACAATTGCTAATTGCAAGCCCATACAGACAGATTAGTTAAATCACAGAGAATAACACACCTTTGCCATCCATGGTGCAATTGTCAATATCTTCATGCCCGTATTCAGAATTGTGGAGGTGATTCACAGCTTTTCGTGCTTCCTGCTGGCGGTTGCTCTTCTCATCATCCCTGTTCTTGGGTTTGTATAACCCTTTCCTAGTCTTCCGCAGTCAGACAAACTCGCTGAAAGCAAGGTTCCCTACGGCTTAAAGGAAAATAGCACAAAGTGTGGTTGGTATAAACGTACGATAAAGGTATCCCATTGAGCTCACGTAAAAGACTGGTAAGGTGACATTTGGGTGGGGAGGAACATGGGCAAGGATGAACCTTGGTTCAAGAGCGGGCTGTAGGATGTAGGTTCACAGTGCGGCGGGTAGAGTCAATTGCGGGAAGGAGAGGGCCTCAAACCATGTGGGCCCTGGGCCTTGTTCCCCACACCATAAATACTCAACGGCCTCAGGCGGGGTGTCTTTTCAGGCATTCCATGCCCTTGTCTCTGCTCAGGCCCCACCACACCCTTTCCCCAGACCGGTCCCCATTCCAAATAGGTCGTAACAAATGCGGCTCGGTCCAGGGAATCAGAATGGGTGGGCCGCGGACAGGGGCAGGGGGGGGATTACCCGAGACATACCACCCTTGGCCGCATGTAATGGTGAGATCTAGTGAGTGCAAACCCCCCCGCCCTGCCTGGTAACGAACAGTAATGGCGGGGCGAAACCTTTCTACTTCGATGAGAGAAAAGGGCAAACCCAAGGAATATAGAGCAACACAAATGATGCCATGAACTGACAAACTCAACTAACTAGAGCTAAAGCAACTAGCCTGTACAGTAGTATGTATTGTCTACCACACGATTACCAGGGAATTATTCTGGGTCTATGATTTTTCTGAGTGTATGATTTGTGTGCATATGCTCTTTCTGGGCTTATGATTTTTTATGCGTGTATGATTTTGTGTTTGTATGATCTATGTCTATGTATGATTTTCATGATAATGCTCCTGTTCCTGTCACTTATGGTAAGAACTCAAATAAAGGGCCAATGTATTCGGACTTCCTGAATTTTGGCCTCTGAACATATAAAATCATTCTACTCAGTCTTATATTTGCGTAGGGGTGTGCACCTGTCATCAGAGAACCGAGGGTCAGAAGATGTACCCCTTGGCCCAATCCCCCATGCACTCCCTCAATTTGATGGGGCATTGTCCACTCAATCTATCGCCGCTTATCAGTCACTATGGTATATATTCTTACCTTGACAGCTCCTTACCATATCATGGCCACTAGCATAACTTAGGCAATAGTAAAAATCCCTTCTCAATTACCCAGTCAAATTCTATAAGTTTGTAATTCGTTTAGATTAAATTAACTTAGTGGAAAAGAGAGCTTTTCATTTATTTCCCCCCCAGTCCTGGCCCACTTCCTCGATGCAACTCAAATTATGGTATTCGTTCCTATCTAGTCTCTTCCACCTGTTACACTTATAACCGGTAGTGAATCAATAGTTCCCAATAGAGCCTCCTCCTTATCATGGTCAGATGCAACATGCATGTTGACCGTGCGCTCTCAGATTCTTTCTTCCGGATCTGATTCCTCAGAGCCTGCCAATAAATATACATCTTAGTTCCGAGGTGGTCCAGGCCGTGCATATTGAGATTCACCCAGTCTATGATCAGTTGTATAGCCTTTAGCGCTGTTCACAATGCTCGCCGGCTATCTGGATCAACCAGAGACCATTCTGGCTCCTTTGTGTGTGATTAGTCATGATCAGAAATACAACTATTATCGTTCTCTATACTTTCTTCCTTCCTATCGGCCCCATAAAGATAATCCTCTGCCCTAACCATTACTCCAAGTTTGTCTACCTACTGTTCTCTTTCGTGATCTGCTAGCTCTGTGCGGAATTCCTCGTTGTGGTAGCATTTGAACAGCATTTAAAATTGAATGGCACTGCTTTTGAGTCATGAGCGCTGATTGGAAATCACATCTCTTGCCATATGAAACACCTACTCTACTGCAACACTGCCACCTTGAACAGCGAGAATACCCCTAGCCATCCCAGCTAAACTCGGGAATCTTCCCGCATTAATCTTCCACCACAGCTGTCGATATCCTTCGTACAAAATCCATGGTGGGCAAGTCTCACATCAGGGATCTGGAACCTCGGCATCTGACTCAGTGTAACGACCCTATAGATAGGTAGCTACGGTGGACTAAACTCAAGCCCATATGGTATACCAAGAGGTAACCAGATTGAGGATAGACCAGTATACTTAGTATACTAACAGTAGATATGAGTTGGTACAAGTGTCTACAAAGTGAGTTGGTGACATCGGTTTAGACTGAGTAACCTTCGGAGGACATGTTCGCGTAAAGTTAAGGAAACATCGTAAACGTTGCATGGGTCTCCTGGGTAACATTATATGTGGTTGCGCGCACTCCGGAACGGAATAATGGCAGAACAGAGTGAAGTTACCCAACCTTGGGAACATGATTACCATACCTTAGGGACCCAGTTACCCTGCTGATGTATCCCAGTTACCATACCATCACCGACAAAGTCATCTGCGGACTTAGGGGGAAGTTATCCCACAATAGTAGGGCTCGTGGATGTTCAAAGTGCCACTTTGTAGGGCATGAAACAGGCTACTGACGGAGCTGAAGTTGTCTGAACCTCCTATAACTTTCAGGGGATATTGCTAACAGCCCCCTGCTGCCCCAGCGTTGGTATGGCGCGACAGCACTGTACGGCTGTGTAGTGGTGTGCTTCCTAGTGAAGTGAGATCAATAGGAACGCTCCCACAACACCGTATGAGTTGTGGCCCTCCAACCGCCCAGAAGCTGTTCGCAGGATATATAAGGGGTGTGAGGGTGACCGCCTCCTGAGGTGCCCCCTGGATACCACCTGGGAACCACATACGAGCATACTTTGACCTCCGGGTAGTTGTATGGTTAACAGTAGAGGTCTTGGGGCTGACCGAGCAGGCTGCAAGGCTTCCAGGACAACCACCCCAAAGCCAGTCCCGGCCTACCCCGTGAACTGTAGCAGTCCCAGGGGTTATTAGTGGACTCTAGTGGTGTGAGTCTTGTCACGATTTAAGAATGTCCTGCATGTTGACTGTGGGTAGTGCCCATGCAGTCAGGCAGCAGGAGATTTCTTATCGTGAGAGCAGGCAGTCAGGTTTAGAAGCTTAGTATAGCCAAGTAGATTTGCCGATGGACTGCGTAGCTTGTATAGACGAAACCACCGCTGGGCCACTGAGTGCCAATAGATATTATCTCTACGGTGGGCATGTCGGTCGGCCACTGATATGCTACGGATAGGAAAGAGTTTTGGCTCAGGCAGAGGTAGTTGGAGAGACAACACCAGAAGCATTTCCTATTTGTGGAGATAGTTAACATCCGTGTGGTCCGGCTGCCTCCTAGTGTTAGCTCTCTCTAGGCGGGTGAGTGGGACAGCCCTGAGCTGAGCAGGGTGCTCACGAAAGGTCAGAATGGTTGACGGGTGTCTTCGGGCTTTACATCAGTCTACTTAACTAAAGCGAGAGATCCCCTATTCTGATAACCAACAATCCTCAAGCCAACTTATTGAGTGAAACTTTCAGGCTTAACGATATTCAGTTATACCGGTTAATTCTCCTTTGAATTATCTTTATCTTTATTTTAATCCTTACTTCTACTTTGGGTCTTCGGTGAGGTCACAATCTTAGGATCTCTCTTCCTACAGAGTGCCCCAGTTACACTTGGGAGCCATAATACCACAATCGCTTTTGAGGTATGCGAGTGCCTCACTCAGGATACTTGTTCTGTTTCTTGAAGTGTAAACGTATTTGGATCTACTGTTCAGATGACTCTATGGAATTGGCATGTCAGGTACCTGATTATTTATTAGTGCATAGTACAGATCATAATATGCTATGAACTCCTTTTTATATGACTTCTCATAGTCAGTCTCTCCACTGGCATCAAGATCCCATTCTTGAAAAAGGTTGAGTTTGCAATAGAGATTTAGACAAATGGCCATGCAGAACAGAAGAACTCTTGCACCTTCTGTTTTACCATAGCAAGAGGCTTCATTGACTTTAGTTTTCACTAAGCTCTCACCAATATCAACCTTCCATTGTATGGCCTTCGATTCTGGCTTGGAAATTGGCATTTTCAAATTATCAAAGATATCTTGATACACTTGAAACACTTGATCAATTCTGACGCCAGGTGTTTTTGACATCAACAAAGTCCAAAATCATTGCGGCTGAAGTACCTCCAAGATTTATTCAATCTGCCTCCACTTCCCTGGTGTTGATCAGAGGGAAGCAGAAACTCACCCTTGGTTTGTAACGCATCCTTGGTGAATTCCTCTAGCCGTCCAGACCTCTCCTACATATTTAGGGTTGAGTTGCACCCTGTTTTGACATTCTCAGGGAGGGTAGTAGCGATCTTAACCCGGATATTCTGTATCTTGATGAAATGTTGCCCCAGTTGAGGTGAAGCACCAATCGAGATACTCCTTTTCCGATGCTATAAACTATTATTAACGTTATCTCTGACTAACGGAATCTTAATTGGGAACATTCGGGAAAACACTTGATTCTACTTTCCCATTAGTACACATTCAATTGGGGACAATAAATCTGTACATATACTCTTGTGAGGATGAATTTGTGTGTATGCATTTGTGAGTATGAATTTGTGTGTATGTATTTGTGCGTATGCATTTGTATGTATGCATTTGTAATATAGGTGCTAGGGTATGAGATCTTAGACACATTATATTTTCTACTGTTTTGTAAAAACCATTATCTAATCTCATAACCTTCTTGATATAGCCCGCCTTACAGCCAAATAGCATATGACGATCCCAGGATTTCACCTTGTTTGAGCTCATAAATGCACTGAGGGTAAGCGGAACAACATGGGCCTTGCATGGAAAATCAATTTCCAATGGAGCCTATTCAACCAATAGTAAACTCCAAGCATTGTTTAAGACTTCGGTAAGCATTGGGTTATTGCTAGCACTATCAGTAGTGAAACCTCGAATTCTATCATGAATCTCATATCTGGCTCGAACGTCATCAATTATCCCTGCAATATGAGTTGGGTATGAGAACCTCTGATTTCCCAGAACCCAATTAGCACCTCCTCTATCTGCTACTGATTTGAGACCCAATAAGCCACAATGGCTAAAAATTCAAGTTGGTTTGGTGCAGTCTATGTAGAGGCAGCCCGAGAAATCTTTTCTGCAGCAGGTAGACCTGGTCAAATATTATCTACTGTAGACATTCCCAGCTGTTTCAAATCCAGTCATAATGTCGTGGGGCTAAGGATTTCGACTGCAGCACCAGTGTACTTGTGGACACGACTGAAGATCATGTTCTTTGAGCAATTACAGTAAAGATTCAAGTTTATTGCTAAAAAGAAAAAGAGCGATTTAAGAATGTATTGTTCGAAATCATGCTGTTTGAATCCTGCTGCTGTGGGTAGACCAATAATCCTACGCCTATTTCCGGTTTTAGTCTCTTGTTTCAATAGTGTAAGAATGTCTATCTCACGGTCCCCTGGTGAGATACGTGTAGGGATAACTTTGCTCTTCTTTCTTTTGTTACCCGGTTGCTATAAGGGATTTCCCTAGTCAGGTTTACAACAAATTGTATTCTTTCCTTGGTTACGCATATATGTGACCCATACTAGGATATGAGTTGGGTGGCAAAGAGTGTGGTAGGATTTCCTTCAATATAAACCGGGTTCGGCCCACTATTTCTGTTTTGCCACTGCTTGGCTGCGTCCCTTCTCTTCCCCATCCTGTGCTACGGGGGAGACGTCCCCCACCCAACGGTACACATGGTAAGCAAGTTATCAGTCTTTTGGCATAAAGTCCAGAGGTGGTGTACGAACTGCTTTGCCTGTAATCCGACCGATATCTTGGCCATAGAAGCCGGCCTCCACCCCCTGGAACTACTCCTGACCTACAAGAAACAACTGGCCAACCTCCGAGTACTGTGCTCCCCCCCTGAGATTAATCCCACCACGGCCCGTCTTGCCCCCTTGGTTCAGACCCCCTCCCTCCTCCACCACGCGCCAACCTACCGGGATTTGCTAGCGAACAATGCTGTGAGAAGCCTCCCCTTGCCATGGCTTCAACCTCGCGCCCTCTGCAAGAACAGGGCCCACCTCCCGCTGGATAGGGTCCCCCACTCAATGCTTTGCCTGCTGGGCCCAGACGGGCTCGCTCTCCTTCCAGTGACCTCTCAGCACCTCCTGGCTGAATCCAAGCCCGAACCCCTGGAACCGCGTACATACCCCCAGCTACGGCCGCTCTCCCGGAACCTGCTCATGAAAGAATGGAAGGCCAGGGCCCCTGTCCCAGCTAGGTACCCATATCCCCCCTCACTCAGACCTTACCCCTTGATGGGTCTCCACACTTTCGATGCGGGAAGGCTCCACCAGATCAGATCAGGAAAAAGCTACCCGCGCCCACCCATCCTGAGAGAACGATGACCATATAACCTGTCCCAGATGCAATGAGTCCCCGAGACTTTCGATCACGCCCTTCTGTCCTGCCCCGCGAAAGCGCCCACCAGGAACCGCCACCTCCTGGTATTCTCTAATCTGCGCCCCGACGCCCCTGTCTGGTCCACGGCCCCCCTGCTGGGTGCCCTCTCCTGATTTATTAGGTCAACCAAAACAGGGTTTCCCCCAGGCATGTTGTCCCATCCTACCTCCGCCGCTAGCTCCGCTTCTTTCCACTCGTCTAATGTAGTTTCCTTTGGTTACTTTATGTCATCCCAGGAAAGCTAGGTTTTTGTTGTTGTATTTGCAAGTTGCTTCTAATTTCCGCTGGGCATATGAGGGTTTCTTTGATTTACTTCCTTGACTTTTGTATCCGTATGTGTGCGAGGGACCCGTAGGGACCCTTATGCAGATCATTGGCGACCGAAGTTTCCTTTGTTTGTTTGTTTTGGATTTTGGGTTTTGTTTTCGCCATAGCGAGCACTGCAGGCGATTTCCTGTACCGTAACAACGAATATATGATATAAAAAAAGCAAGAATAAAAGAAAGAATAAAAGAAAGAAAAAAAAGCCAACAATTTTGGTTGTTCCAGCCGACCTTATTTTTCCTAACAGATCTGGGCCCATCCTTACCTTAGGTGACCTGAACCTCCATCATCCGTCCGCCGACCCCCTTACAATGTTCAAGGAAGATCAGCTGGCTACCTCGGTCCCCTACTTCAACAGAGCCACGAATCGTAGTTACTCACTCCTCCACACGCCTGGGGTCTACACCCGCTTCTCCATTTCCTTTGTGCGTAGACCGGGTGTAATCGACATAGCCTTTGCTTATCCACCACTTGTACAGTACTTTTCAGAATCGTCGGACCCCCTGCAATCTACAGGCTCTGACAACATCCCAATTTTACTTCGCTTTGACGCTTGCTGTGTTAAGGGCCCCCCCCCCCCGCCCCGCGCGGGGCGGGGACCCGGGGGGGGGCGGGGGTGGGTGGGCGCCGGGGGTGGGGGAGAG
>Ga0307509_10004165_pt1 | contig 21132 bp, 21 predicted proteins | sample 10_EM_MG_FD_202245 | JGI IMG/M metagenome (GOLD analysis project Ga0307509, IMG submission 202245) | Populus trichocarpa ectomycorrhiza microbial communities from riparian zone in the Pacific Northwest, United States - 10_EM | ecosystem: Host-associated > Plants > Roots > Unclassified | place... | reverse complement strand
TACGGGCGCGCCTACGCCGCCGCGATCCCCATGGCCCGCTTCCAACTGCTCCCGGAGACGGGCCACTCCCCGCAGCTGGAGACCCCCGACCAGGTCGACCACGCGATCTGGGACAGCGCCGACACGGGCTTCTCCGCTTTCGCCCGCTGAGCCGGGACCACCTGCCCCCACGGAGACCCCTCCATGCCCAAGACCGTGGTCACCCGCATCACGCACAGCTGCCACCTGATCGAAACAGGCGGCCGCGCCTTCCTGACGGACCCGTGGTTCAGTACCCGGCCCGGCTACTACCAGGGCGAGCCGATCGCGATCGGCATACCCGACCTGCCCCGGCTCGACGGCGTACTGATCAGCCACGAGCACTACGACCACTGCGACCTGGACGCCTTCGCCGCGTACCGGGACCGCACAGTGCCGCTGTTCGTCGCCGGGACCGTTGTCGAGGCGGCGCGCAAGCACGGCTTCACGAACGTCACGGCCCTCGCGCCCTGGCAGGAGGCCGAGGTCGGCGGCGTCACGATCACAGCGACCCCGGCCGAGCACGGTGTCTACGAGATCACCTTCGTCCTGCGCGCCGGCTCCGACGCGGTGTACTTCGCCGTAGACACCCTGCTCATCCCCGAACTGGCCGAGATCCCCGAGCGGTTGGGGTACATCCAAGGGCTTCCTGGGCGACCGGTTGATCACCCACAGCGACAAGAACCCGCTGCGCTACCAGGACGCCGCGCGCGACCTGGCCCCCGAGACGAGCGTCCGCATCGTCGAACCCGGCATCAGGATCGAGCTCTGACCCATGACCGGCACCGAGGACTTCCTCACCGCGAGCCTCGACCACGACAACCTCAAGGTCGACGCGGAGGATCCGGATCCCCGCCCGATGATCGCCGTTCTGGACGCCAGGCCCGGCCTGGCGGACAGCTTCCGCGCGAGGATCGTCGAACTCGTCCGCGAGGTGCGCCCGGCCGGTTCTACCTCCACGAGGTCTACACCGACGCCGCCGCGTTCGACGCCCACCTCCGCACCGAGCACGTCCACCGCTTCATCTCCGCCATACCCGAGCTCAGCACCGGCGGCCCCGAAAGCCTCGTCCTGCTCGACGAACTCCCCATCGACCAGCCGCACCACCGCCCATCGAGAGGACGGACATGACGACGCACGAGTCCCGGGCCCACGGCGGCCGTCGGCGGGCGGGTGTGATTCTGGCCGTGTGCTGCCTGAGCCTGCTGATCACCGCCCTGGACACCACCGCGGTGAACGTCGCCCTGCCTGCCGTCGGCCACGATCTGCGCGCCTCGGTGAGCGGCCTGCAGTGGACCGTGGACGGCTACACACTGGTCGTCGCCGCCTTCATGATGCTCGCCGGATCCACCGCCGACCGGATCGGACGGCGCCGGGTGTTCCAGGCCGGACTGGCCCTGTTCACCGTCGGCTCGCTGGCCTGCTCCCTGGCCCCGACCCTGGGCTGGCTGATCGCTTTCCGTATCACCCAGGGGCTGGGCGCCAGCATGCTCAACCCGGTCGCCCTGTCGATCATCACCCACGCCTTCCCCGATCCCCGCGAGCGCGCCCGCGCGATCGGGCTGTGGGGCACCACGGTCGGCCTGTCGCTCGCCGCCGGCCCGGTGGTCGGTGGCCTGCTGGTCGCCTCGGCCGGCTGGCGCTCGATCTTCTGGATCAACATCCCGATCGGGCTGGCCGCCCTGGTGCTCACCGCGGTGTTCGTTCCCGAGTCCAGGGCCGCGACAGCACGGCGACCTGACCCGGTCGGTCAGTTGCTGGTCGTCACGATCCTGACCTCGCTGATCTTCGCGATCATCGAGGGCTCCCGCCAGGGCTACGGCAGCATCCACATCATCGCCCTGTTCGCCCTGTCGGCAGCCGCGGTCGTGGCGCTGCCCGGCTACGAACGACGCCGCGAGCAGCCGCTGGTCGACCCGGTGTTCTTCCGCTCGGTCCCGTTCACCGGCTCCTTCGTCGCCGCCGTCACCGCGTTCCTCGTCCTGTCCGGCTTCCTGTTCCTCAACACGCTGTATCTGCAGGACGTGCGCGGCTACAGCGCACTGCACGCCGGCCTGCTGACCATGCCGCTGGCCGTCGGCACCGCGATCGCCTCACCACTGTCCGGGCGCCTCACCGCCCTGCGCGGCCCACGCCCGCCACTGGTCGCCGCGGGCCTGCTGATCGCCGCCGCGACACTGACCCTGACCACGCTCACACCGACCACCCCATGGGCGGTCCTCCTCATCGCCTACGTCCTGCTCGGCATCGGATTCGGCCTGGTCAACGCCCCGATCACCAGCACCGCCGTGGCCGGCATGCCACGCGCCCAGGCCGGGGTCTCCGCCGCGATCACCACCACCGGGCGTCAGGTCGGCAACAACCTCGGCGTCGCCGTCCTGGGCGCGGTCGTCTCCGCGCGCACCCAGTCCCCGGGCCGAGCCGGATTCGCCGCCGCCAGCCATCCCGCCTGGTGGATCCTGACGGCATGCGGCCTGCTGATCGCGCTGACAGGCCTGGCGACCACCACACCCCGCGCCGCCGCCACCGCCGCTCGGGTCGCCGCACGCTTCCCGACCGATCCCCCGACCACTTTGAGCAGCACGCCCGGCGTCCGCGGAGGCACACCGGCGTGATGCCGCATCAGTCCGCATCCCAACTCCGCTCGAACGAAAGGAAGTTGCGTGTCCACGTTCCTCGACGACCTGCAGAAGGCGATCTCTGCGCACGATCTTGAGGCACTGGTCTCCTGTTTCGCCGAGGACTACCGCTGCGACATGCCGACCCACCCGGCACGCAGTTTCGTAGGACAGGAAGTCGTCCGCAGCAACTGGGCCGGCCTCTTCGCCCGTGTGCCGGACATCGAGGCGCGCGTACTGCGGGCCGTCGAGGACGGCGACGTCAGCTGGAGCGAGTGGGAGATGTCCGGCACGGCTGTCGACGGAACGCCCCAGTTGACAAGGGGTGTCGTCATCGTCCGCACCGAGGGCGACCGGGCCTCGCAGGCGAATTTCTACCTGGACCCCGTCGACTAGGGCCCGGGTCGTTGGGGTCGGCCGCCCCTGGGCTCAGGGCACGTTCACCACGGGAGGTTCCCGGATCGGTCGACGAACTGGCCCGTCGGCCCGTCCGGGCCGATCGTCGCGAGAGTCACGATGGACTCCGCGCCGTCGGCGACGCTGTGTCCGAGGCCGCCGGTGAAGTCGGTCGCGGTCTGCCCGGGGTCCGCGGCGTTGACCTTCACGTCCTTCAGTTCCTTGGCGTACTGCGTCGTGAGCATCGTGACCGCGGCCTTCGAGGCGCAGTAGAGGGGCAGGGCATATTGCGACTCGATCCGCGCCGGGTCCTGGGTCATACCGAAGGAGCCCATCCCGCTGGACACGTTGACGATGACGGGGTTCGGCGACGTGCGCAGCAGCGGGAGGAAGGCGTGCGTGACGCGCACGATCCCGACGACGTTCACGTCGAGTACGGCGCTCATGTCGGCCGCGGTGTACTCCTCGACGGAGCCGACCTTGCCGAGGACACCGGCGTTGTTGACCAGGACGTCGATCGTTCCCTCACGCGCGGCGACATCGGTGGCCGCGGACTGGACCGAGGCGTCGTCGGTCACGTCGATCTGGACGAACCGGGCGCCGAGCGCCTTCGCCGCGGCTTGCCCGCGCTCACGGTCACGGGCGCCGAGGAGGACGGTGTGCCCCGCCTCGACGAGGCGACGAGCGGTTTCAAGACCGAGGGACTTGTTGGCCCCGGTGATGAATGTGGTGGTCATGCTGGCTCCTCCTGGTCCGAACAGCACGGTCGTGCGCTGTTCACGCACCTCATGCTGGATCGCCGGGAGGGTCGGCGGGAGCTACGGGACTTCCTGGTACGGCGCGTACCACCCGGCAGCCCGGTCCACCGGACGGGGCGGAACTCGGGCCTTCGTTTCTCTCGGGCCTTCATCCCTGAGGAGACATCCTCTGGACCCCGATGGCCGCGAGGAATTCGAGTTTGCTGCGGGCGTCGGTGCCCGGCTGCGGCGTGTACACCACGAGGCGGAGGTTCGTGTCCTGGGTGGTGAGAATGTCGGAGTTCAGGACGATGTCTCCGACGTCCGGGTGCTGGACGAGCTTGTGCGCACTCTGGTGACCGCCCACCGCTCGGCGGCTCCACAACTCGCCGAACCGTGGGCTGAGGTTCAGCCTCGACACCAACGCCGCGAGGTCGGGATCGTCGGGGTAGCGGCTCGTCGTAGCGCGCAGGTCGGCGACGAGGGACTCCTCGAACGCCGCCCGCTCGGCCGCCGTCTGCCGGACCCGGGGCAGCTCACCCAGGAACTGCCAGACCAGGACGTTGCGATCTCCCACACCGTGGACCGTGGGATCGCCGAACGTGGCCGCGAACAGCGGATTCCAGTGCAGCAACTGCCAGGTGGCGTCGTAGATCGCCAAAGGGTTGCCGGCGAGCTGGTCCACGATCCGGTACAGGCTCCCGGGGATCATTCGCGGAACCCGGGTCGGATCCGCCGCGTGGCCCGCCATGCGCAAAAGGTGAGCATGTTCGTCGTCGGACAGGTGCAGGGCGCGAGCCAGGGCCGAACAGACCTGCGCCGAGGGCGTCGCCACCCGGCCCTGCTCCAGCCGGACCACGTACTCGACCGAGATCCCGGCCAGCGTCGCCAGCTCCGCGCGTCGCAGACCGGGGACCCGACGGGGTGAGCCGTGTGCGAAGCCCACCGTCGCGGGATCCAGCCGGTCCCGCCACGCCCGCAGCGCGGCACCGAGTTGATCCATGCACACCATCCTCCCGCACACCCCGCCCCGCCGGGTGGTACGCGCTGTACCACGAAGACCCGTAGCTCCCGCCGAGGTTCCCCGGGGCTCAGTGTCGAGTCGTGAACGGCGTACAACGACGCTGTTCGGAGTCCAGGAGGAGCAAGCATGACCACCACGTCGAACCACTACGTCACCGTGCTGTGGGAAGCCCGGGCCAAACCCGGGAAGGAAACCGCGATGAAGGCGTTCATGACAGCCGCCGTCACCGCATCACGCCACGACGCGGGCAGCATCGACTACGAGGCCCACCAGGTCGAGGGAGAACCGGGCACGTTCGTCATCTTCGAGCGCTGGGAGAGCCGCGAGGCCCTCGAAGGCCATCTGAACGCACCCCGCATGCAGGACCTGGTGCCCCGACTGCTGGACCTGATGGACGGCGGCATCGAGGACGGGATCCGCTTCCTGCAGCCGTTCCGCCCGGCACGGTAGGCGGACCCGGAGCCCTTTCGGCGTGGCCCCTGATCGGGTGATGACGATCCGCCCCCACTTCTCGGCACGCATGTCGGGGATGACGGCCTGCACTCAGATGAACGTGCTGGTGAGGTTGACCGCCATCACCCGGTCCCAGGCATCGGGCGTGATGTCGGTGACGGAGGCGAACGTCTCGACGCCCGCGCTCGTGACGACGATGGTGATCGGACCGTACGCCTCGCGGACCGCCTGGACCGCCGCTGCGACCGCACCGCGGTCGGAGACGTAGGCCGTCGCTTCCGCGCCGGTGACCACGGCGGTTCGGGGACTCGCCGAGGCGATGCCTGTGTTGGGGTGCATTGACCTTGCTCGCCGTCAGCCGACCGGGGTGTAGCCGAGGTGCAGGGCCGTCAGGCCGCGCAGGATGTAGGTGGGTTCATAGCTGAGCCGACGGTCGGAGACCGGGCCGTGCTCCGCCTCGTCGAGGTGGATGTCGGCCATGCGGTCCAGCAGCCGTTCGACGCTCACCCTCGCCTCGACCCGCGCCAACGGGCTGCCCGGGCACGCGTGGACGCCGCGGCCGAAGGCCAGGTGCTCGCGTGCGTTCGGCCGGTCGACGCGGAACCGGTCGGGCTCTTCGAAGTGGGTCGGGTCCCGGTTGACGGCGCCGTTGAGCAGCATCACGGTGGTGCCCGCGGGCAGGTCCACGTCGTGCAGTGTGGTGGACCGGCGTACGAGGCGGAAGTCGGACTTGACCGGGCTCTCCAGCCGTAGCGTCTCCTCGACGAAGGCCGGGATGAGGCTGCGGTCCTCGCGCAACAGGGCCTGCAGATCGGGGCGTTCGGCGAGGACGAGCATCACGGAGCTGAGCAGCCGGGCCGTGGTTTCCTGGCCGGCGGCGAACAGGAACGTGGCGACCCGGACGACGTCGGTGACGTCAGGTGTCGAGCCGTCCGGGAACGTGGCGGTGGCCAGCGCGGTCAGGACGTCGGCTCGCGGCTCGCGCCTGCGCTCCCGGACGAACGAGCCGAACTGCTCCTCCAGGAACTCCAGCGCGTTGCCGGACACGGCCTCGTCCGGGACCAGGGATCCCACCTTCTGGAGGCCGAGCCGGACGCGGAACGGCTCGTGGAACTCCTCGGGGACACCCAGCAGATCCGCTATCACGAGCAGGGCGAACGGCTGGGCGTACTCCCTCAGCAGCTCGACCCGTCCGCGGGCGGCGAACTCGTCGATCTGCCGGTCGGCCAGCCGCCACATGAACTCCTCGTTCTCCTTCAGCCGCCGGGGCGTCAGAAGTCGTGCCAGCAGAGCGCGCTGTGCGGTGTGCAGCGGCGGATCCATCGTCACCAGGTGCTCGCTCATGGGTAACTGCTCGCGCACCTGCTCGATCAGCGGCCCGATGTCGTCGCCCCCGGGCTCGGCGGGCAGGCCCGAGAACGGGCCCGTCACCGAGTTGCAGGAGGAGAAGGTCTCGTGGTCGCGGTAGACCCGCACGGCCTCGTCGTAGCCCGTGACGGCCACGACGCCGTGGTGGGACTCCCGGTACACCGGGCAGCGGGCCCGCAGATGTTCGAAGTAGGGATACGGATCGTCCACGACCGATCCGTCCGTGAAGAAGTCGGTCCTGTCGAAGTCGGGCACTGCGTCCTCCCCTGGGGCCGCACCCTGGCACGGATGCTGGACGGTCGTACAGCAATGCTGGACATATGCTTAGCGCCGGGGTCCTGAGCCGTCAAGGCATGCGGCGCGGGGCAGAGTTACGCCGAGGGAACGGAGGCCGTGTGACGTCGTCACCTCGCCGCTACGGTTCACCCGACGCCAAGAACCGCAGTGTGCTGCTGGACGCCGCCGAAGAACTGCTCCTGGCAGAGGGCTACTCGGCGGTGACCGCACGGCGCGTCGCCGCGCAGGCCGGGCTCAAGCACCAACTCGTGCACTACTACTTCCACACCATGGACGACCTCTTCCTCGCCCTGTTCCGCCGTCGCGCCGAGCAGGGACTGGAACAGCAGGCCGCGGCGCTCGCCTCCGACCGGCCGCTGCGAGCCCTGTGGACCTTCAGCACCGACCCGGCCGGCGCCTCGCTGACCATGGAGTTCATGTCGCTGGCCAACCACCGCGAGGCCATCCGGGCCGAGGTCGCCCACTACGCCGAGCGGCTGCGGGCCGCACAGGCCGAGGCCCTCCCGGGCATCCTGCAACGCTATGGAATTCCGCCCGAGACCTGTCCCCCGATCGTGCTGGTGTTCCTCACCACCTGCGTCGCCCGGGTCCTGGTCCTGGAGGACCGCCTCGGCATGTCCGCAGGCCACGACGAGACGCGCGCGTACGTGGAAGACCTGATCCAGCGCTTGGAGGAGCATCCGTCACGGCACGACTGACCGACCGTCAACTCCGCTGAACGACCAGGCCTGTTCGGGGGCGGCTTTCCGTCCCGCGGGACTGGACGCCCCGACGCGACTGCGGATCCTCGCCGACGGCTACGGCCTCTGCCGTGTCCCGTGGGCCTCTGCAGCCCACGGGACACAGCCGGCGGATGAGGACTTCTGAGGCGCCGTTCGCCGGCTACTTCAGGTCGAGGGTGTCCCCGGCCGACGTCTTCAGCGAGGTGGTCGTGGTGCCGGGGAAGTACCAGCGCCAGCTGCCCGCCGAGGTGACGGTCACCTTGGTGCTCAGTTGCCCGACGTTGCCCGTCGTGACGGTCTTGACGGTGGCGTAGTGGGCGGAGCCCTTCTTCCTGAACTGGAGCTTGACCTGCTGCCCGGGGAACCCGTGGTACTTACGGTCCTCCCAGTTGGCCCGCGACAGCTTGCCCGTGACGGTCACCTTGGCGTTCTTGGCGACCTTCTCGGGTGCGATCACCGTGGTGAGCTGGGCGGCCCGCTTGACCTTGTACTCGGCGATGTCGTCGGAGATCCAGTAGTCGCCGTCGTTCGCCTTGACGGTCGCGTTGACCTGCCAGACGCCGGCGAGCTTGTTGGAGTCGATGTCGTCGCTGTCGGCGATCCAGGCGGGGTCGATGGTCAGCGTGGCCCTGCACACCGAGGTCGTCGCGCTCTTCTTCGTGCAGGACGAGTCGTCGTTCCAGTCCGCGAAGCCGTAGAGGCGCGTCCTGTTGAAGGTGCTGACGTGCGTGAGCCCCTTCACCCCCGAGTTGTCCTTGACGGTGATGTCGACCGGGTAGCGGATCGCCTTCGCCGTGCCCACGATGACGTTGCCGCCGCCGTTGACGACGGTCTTCACCACCCGGACATCACCCCGCCCCTCCGCGTGCGCCCCGGTCGCCGTCACCAGCACCAGGGCCACAGCCCCGCCGGCCGCGGCCCAGGCCGTTCTGCCTCTCATGATCCTCCCCTTGTCGTGTGCGTGCCAGGAGAGGCTATGTGATCAGCGCGCTTCCCTCGCATTCGGTTTCCAGGCCGTTCCGGTTTCCAGGCCGTGGCCAACCGGGCAGACCCCTGCCAAGACACCCCCGTCGGTCCAGCCAGGCGCTCTGGCCACAAGGGCTTCCATGTCGCCCTGGTCGCCCGCCGTCCAACTGGACGCGGCCGGCCTGGAGTTGCCGTCGGGATGCCCGACGGTGCGACCGCGTCGAGCTGGTCCACCCGGAGCCCGTGGCCTCGCGGACCCACACGCCGGACCTGACTACCGGTCCAGGTGGGCGAGCAACAGGTTGGGGTCCTCGGCGGTGACGTAGGCCGCGCTCAGGACGTAGGCCGTGTCGCCGCGCAGGGCGATGGAGGTGGGGTTCCGCAGGCCGTCGGCCTCGGTCAGTACGACGGTGTTGCCGATGTGCGGCTCGACGAGGACGACCTCGCTCGAACCGTTGACGGTGGCGAGCAGTTGGTCCCCGCGCCCGGTGAAGGCGAAGTCGTCGATTCCTGGCAGACCGGTGGCCTCGGTGCGGACCCGGCCCGCGCGTCCGTCCCGCAGGACGGGGATGCGTACGAGGGTGCCCTGGTCGAGGTTGGTGACCCACAGCGCCCCGCCCCGGATCTTCAGGCCGTTGGCACCGAGGAAGCCGGCCGACGCCAGTTCCGGGGCGGTGGACCAGGCAGTGGGGATGCCGCCGGAGACGGGCACCTTCCAGACGGTGCCGAGCACGGAGTCGGTGACGTACAGGGAGCGCGAACGGGCGTCCAGCGCAAGGCCGTTGGGCAGTCCGTCCGCCGGCAGCGCGGCGATCCGCTCTGGTACGCCGCCCGGCCGCAGCCGCCATACGCCGGTGAGGTCGGCGGTGCCGGTGGCGTACAGGAAGTACAGGGTTCCGTCGTGGGCCCGGACGATGCCGGACGTGAGCGGGAAGCCCAGGACGGGGGTGTGGACCCCGGCGTCGGCGGGTGCGGGCAGGGTGGCCAGGATGCGCGTGGTTCCGCCCGGCGAGAGGCGGGCGATCTGGCGGGCGGCGGCGAAGGTGACGTAGGCGCTGCCGTCGGGGGCCAGCGCGATGTTCTCCGGCGTCTGCCCCTTGGCCAGGTCGAAGTGGCGGGCTGTCCGCGCGTCGCTCAGCGGCGCGGAGACGGCCGATGCGGGAGCCGGGGAAAACACCGCGGCGGCGGTCGCGACGACTACGGCCGTGGAAAGGGCCGACTTGGTGAGCGTCTTGCGCATGGGTTGGTTCCTTCTTGGCAGGTGTGGGTTCGGGAAGGGTTTTTGGGCATGCGGCAGCGCGGTGCCGACGCAGTGGTGACATTGAGCGGGCAGCCGTCGACCGCCCTGGACGGGTCAGTCCGTACTGACCCGGGACCGGGTCCAAGCGGACGCGGCGGGTGCGGTGACCTGGGCGAGCAGGGCCAGTGCCGCGCGCGAGGGTGAGTCTGCCGGGGTGGTGGCGACGACGAGGCTGATGCCGCGCCCGAGGCCGAGGCTCTGCTGTACGACGGTGAGCGGGCCCACCAGCGGATGCCGCATGTCGTACGCGGCGAACATGTGTGACTTGACGCGGTGATCGGCCCACATCGAGGCGAACTCACCGCTCTTGGCGCTGAGTTCACCCACCAGCGCGTGCAGCGCCGCGTCGTCGGGGAACCGGCCCGCCATCAGCCGGAGGTTGCCCACCACCGCCCTGGCCTTGCTCGGCCAGTCCGCGTAAAGGTCACGGGTGTGCGGGTCCAGGAACACCAGCCGGGCCAGGTTGGGGCGTTCGGCCGGCCGGTCCGGGGACCCGGGGTCGAGGTGCCCGGCGAACAGCGCGTGCCCCAGCACGTTCCACGCCAGCACATCGGCGCACCGGCCCTGCACGATCGCGGGGGTGTCCCCCAGTACGTCCAGGAGCTGGGCGTTCTCCTCCGTCACCCGCTCCGGTGGGAGCCGCCGGCCCCGTGGGCGCTGTCTGCCCGCACGGGCCAGATCGTGCAGATACCGCCGCTCGGGCTCGTCGAGCCGCAGGGCACCGGCCAGCGCGTCCAGTACTTCCGGCGACGCGCTCGGCGACTGTCCCTGTTCCAGCCGCGTGTAGTAGGAGACGCTCACCCCGGCCAGCAGCGCCAGTTCCTCGCGCCGGAGACCGGGCACGCGTCGCCGCTCCCCGTAGGCGCTCACCCCGACATCCTCAGGACGGAGGTGAGAACGCCGAGCCTTCAGAAAATCCCCGAGCTGCGTTTCTCCGTTCACGGAACTCAGTATGGGCAGCAATCGCGCCCGCAGCCTGACCCAACTCCGGGTAGGCAACGCCGGGTCAGGGTCCCCGGGCCGTCGCACCGGGCAGGTCCGGCGTGAACACCGCGGGACCGACGCCGGTCCGGCCCAGTCCCGCCCACCGGTCGGGGGACGCGTCGTCGGCTGCCTCCACTCACGGCGTACAACCGGCGACCGCCACGGCACGCAGCACCGCCCGCGTGGGCAGACGTAGCAGCCGGGCGGCGTGGGCCCGGTCGGCATCGCTCGCGCCGGCGTCGAGCAGCACTTCCATCACCGCCGGATCGTCCGCCGGCCCGGCCGCCCGGTACGCGCTCCGCGTTCTGTGCAGCACCTCGCGTGCGGCGAACGCGGCACGGCCGAGGACCATGGCATCGACGATGGTGAGTGCGCGGGCCTGCTCCAGCCAGAAGGCGGGCTGCCCGCGCGCGGACCCCGACGGGCGGATCGACCACGTGGTGGGGCCGGTGGATGCCCGGTGGCCAACCGGACCGCTGGTGACGGGCGATGACCCGGACGGCGGCGCCCGCGTCCGCGTCGAGCGCGTCGAGTCGTGCCACACAATGTTCCCGTCACTCCGTGTGAGCGCGCTTGACACGGGCTCGTTGTCGAATCGACAGTGTCGGACGTGACATCCTCCGCGGTACGACCGGACGGACATCCGCTGCGCCTGCTCTGCGAATCGCTGCAGTCCCGGCTGGACGAACTCAGCGTCGAACTCACCGACGACATCAGACGCGAGATCCCCTCGTACGCGGCGATGCCGCTCGCCGAGCAGCGCCGGACGGTACGGGTCCGCCTCGGCTATGCGCTGCGCGGCCTCGCCCTGGATGTGGAGCCGACGGCCGAAAACCTGCTGGAGGTGCAGACGGCGTCCCGCAGAAGGGCGTACTACGGTCTGCCCGTCCAGGATGTGCTCGCGACATTCCATCTCGTCTCCCGCCGGCTGTGGGACGAGCTGCGGGCCGCGGCGCGCGGTACGGCGGCCGAGGACACCGCGATCGAGCTGGTCGCGCCGCTGTGGTTGTGGGTCCAGGCGATGAGCGGTGTCGTCGCGGACGTCTACGCGGACGAGGCCGGGGCACGGTACGGCCGCGAAGCCGGGCTGCGCCAGCGCTTCCTGGAGCTGCTCCGCACCGGTGGGGCACCGCGCGAGCACACCGCCGAGATCGCCCGTGAGCTGGGCTTCGACCCGGACGGCGAGTTCCAGGCCCTGTGCACGACGGCCGCTGTATGGGCTGCGGAAGGGCGCCTCGGTCTGCTGCAGCGCGCGGCACAGCAGGTCGCCGGAAAGGTCTCCTGCGGCCTGAGCGGTGAACTGATGGTCGCCATCACACAGCGGGGCGACCCGGCCGACCTCGTCACCCGCGTGATCAAGCTGGGCGGCGACGACGCTCTCGTGGGCGTCGGCCTCGTACGGCCCGGGCTGGCCGGCGCGGAGATGAGCATCAGCGACGCCGAGCGCGCCCTGGTGGTCGCCGAACAGGGCGGCCGTGCGACGGCGTTCGAGGACGCCTGGCTGCGGGCGAGCCTCGTCGACAGCCGGGACCGGCTGCTTCCGCTGTTCGCCGAGGTCCGCCGGGTCGCGGGCGAGCAGCCCCAACTGGCCGAGACCGTCCTCGCGTTCGCCGACGCCGGGCTGTCGCTCGCGCACGCCGCCGACGCGCTCCGGATCCACCCCAACACCGTGGCCTACCGGCTCGGCCAGTGGCACAAGCTCACCGGCACCGACCCGCGTACCTTCGACGGCCTGCTGCGCTCGGTCGTCGGCATCACAGGCTGACATCACAGGCTGACATCACAAGCCGACGTCACGAGCCGACCTCGACTGTGGAATCCACAGCGAACCACCCGAACACTCCATGATCACACCGAAGACCGCCCACCGCCCGATTCCTACACTCCGTAGTTGACGACGTGCCGCGTTCAAGGCACTTCATAAAGCTATGGAATGGATCAGGAATGGCCGAGACGGACCCGGGTTCCTATGTCATGGGAAATAGCTCGGAGGAGGCGGACAGGCTCGGAATACAGGCCTCTCTCTACGACCGCCACACCGAATACCTTTTGCGGACCGCGGGATTGAAAGAGGGAATGCGTGTCCTCGACGTCGGCTGCGGCACGGGTGAGGTGTCCCTCTGCGCCGCCCGGATCGTCGGCCCGAGCGGCCGGGTCGTCGGCGTCGACATGGAACCGGGGGTCCTGGAACGCGCACGCGCCAACGCGGCGGCGTCCTCCTCCGGGAACGTCACCTTCGAACAGGGTGATCTCTCCGACCTCCGGATATCCGGGCTCTTCGACGCCGTGGTGGGGCGGCTGATCCTGATTCACCTCGACGACCCGGCAGCGGTCGTGAAAGAACTGACGCGGCTGGTACGCCCCGGTGGCGTCGTCACCTTCCAGGACTTCAACATCTCGAGGACGCGCGCCGTCCCCCACGTTCCCCTGGTGACGGAGACCGTGGAGTGGATCGCCGCAGCGCTCAGAGAAGGCGGCCGCAACCCCGACATGGGTGAGCAACTGGCCCATGTGCTACGGCTTTCAGGCCTGCCCGAGCCCCGTGTGGCGGTCGCCGTGCCCACCGGCGGGCCCGACTCGGCCGCGGTGACCCTGATCGCCGAGTCGGCGCGCAGTCTGCTGCCGGTGATGGAGCGTGGCGGCATCACCACCGCCCGGGAAGCGGACCTCGACACCCTGCGCGCCCGTATGTCACGCGCCTGCGCGGAGGTCCAGGCGACGGTCTACGTCCCGGAACTCGTCGCCGCGTGGGCCGAGTTGCGCTGACGAAGTCAGTCGCTCGACGGCAACTCCCTGACTCGCGCGGCGAGTTCGCCGCGGAAGCGGATGCCGAGTTTCGAGTGGACGTGCGGCAGGTGGTATTGGACGGCCTTGACCGAGGTGAACAGCTCCAGCGCCGCCTGCTCGCCGGTGGCGCCGTCGGCGACCAGCCGGGCCACGGCCCGTTCCTGCGAGGCGAGTTGGGCCATGCCGGGGGTGAGGCGGCCGGTGTGCAGACCGCCGGCCTGGAGTTCCCGGTCGCAGCGTTCGACGTAGGCGCGGGCGCCGAGGTGGGGTAGGCGTCGCGGGCGTTCTTCAGGACGATGTCGGCCTCCCGGCGCTTGCCGGCCCGGCGCAGGGTCTGGCCGTAGCGAAGTCGGCCCTGGCCCGGTCGATCGAAGTGACACCTCTGGCACGTCACCCCTCGGGCCTCGCGGCCGACGAGAAATCGGCCTGAGAGACGACGACCGCCGGTTCGAGCAACGACAACGTCCGCTGCCCGGCGTCCAGTTGGGCACGCACGCCGACCGGCATCGGCAGGTTCGGCCCGGCATGCCCGAACTCGACATTGCCCAGGACCGGGATGTCACGGTCACCGAGCACATCGAGAACTATCTCGCGCAGGGTCGGCGATTCGTCGCCAGGCGTCCCGAGCCCGTCGATCTCGTGCGGGACGCCCACGACCATGCCGGAGATCCGATCGAGGATGCCGCAGTGCCGCAGCACCTGCAGATTGCTCCACACATACGCCGCCTGGCCACCCATTTCCTCCCAGAACAGCACGGCGCCGTCGAACCGTTCGAGCGGCAGCGCGTACGGCGTCGCTTGCGCCAGCACGATCCGATTGATCACCCCGCCGATCAGCGGGCCTTCGGCACGACCGGCCCGCCAGCACTCCCAGGACGGGGTGACCGGTAGCGCGCCGATCGCCTCGCCACCGGTCAGCAGCCTCAAGTAGAGCCTCTCAAGCACCGCTTGGCGCGCCGTCGACGCTCTCTGCCAGTGGCCGCCGAGTCCCGGGGTGGCCACGTCGGCGTGAAAACCGACGAGACCGGTGCGCGCGTAGAGCACCAGATGCAGCAGCGAGATGTCGCTGTAGCCCAGGATTGGCTTGGGGTCGGCGACGACCGCCTCGAAGTCGATCAGGTCGAGGTAACCGAGCGCCGTCTGACCGCCGTCGTGCGCGACGATCGCACGCACCTCGGGATCACGGAGCAGCACATTGAGCTCCTCGGCGATCTCCGCCGGCCGAGCCGCACTCCACCAACGTTGTCGCCCGGCCCGCAGAAGCGGCGCCCGCCGCACCCGGAACCCCATTCGCTCCAGCACGACCACCGCCCGCTCAAGATCGGGCTCGTAGACGGCGTGCAACGGCCCTGACAGCGAGGCGATGACGACGAGATCCCCGGGCAACAGGGCCCGGGGCCTGAGCAGTTGGGGCGGCACGGTCCGGGTCACCCAGGCAGTTTCCCGGCGCGCGCAACACCACGCCACTCCTTTACCGCCAGGTGTCCTGCACACCCGCGTAACCCCAAAAACATAACGATCGTTGCATAAGCGCACATCGCAACCGCCGCAAAAGACAAGAGGACCCGTTCAATGCCTCATGGCAGCGCACTGCGCAGCGCGATCACCGCTTCCGGCACGACGCCTCTGATCGGCGTGTACGACATGTACTCGGCGTCGATCGCCGCCCGGCACTACGACGGCCTCTTCGTCTCCGGGTTCGGATTCGCCGCGTCCTTCTACGGCCTGCCGGACATCGGTTTCATCGCGTGGCCGGACATCGTGGCCTTCACGGAGCGGCTCCGCTGGGCCTTCCCCCGCCATCACCTGCTCGTGGACATCGACGACGGCTACGGCGACCCGGAGGTGGCCTGTCATGTCGTACGACGGCTGGAGCGGGCCGGTGCCTCGGGTGTCATCCTGGAGGACCAGAAGCGCCCGCGCCGGTGCGGTCATGTGGCGGGCAAGCAGCTCCTCCCGCTCGACGAGTACCTCGACAAGCTCGAACGCGTACTGGCCTGCCGGACCGGCGACTTGACCGTGGTCGCACGGACCGACGCGACCGACGAGGCCGAGATCCTCACGCGCGCCAAGGCGCTCGCCGCCACCGACGCCGACGTGGTGCTGGTGGACGGGGTGCGCGACATCGACGCGATCCGCCGGATCCGCGACTCCATCGGCGACAAGCCGCTGCTGTTCAACCAGATCGCCGGTGGCCGCTCCCCCCGGTTGTCGCTGGGCGAGTTGGCGGAACTCGGTGTGGACGTCGCGATCTACAGCACCCCCTGTCTCTTCGCCGCGCACGAGGCGATGGACAAGGCTCTGACCGACCTCGCAGTGACGGACGGACGACTCCCGGAGACGAAGGACGACGGAGTCGGCGTACCCCAGTCCGTCGAACTGCTCATCCGCAATCTCCAGGCCACACCGAGCACTCACCACGGCTGACCCGACGGAGCCCTCTATCTCCGGTTGGACTCGGTGATCGTCCCGCGGCACGAGGACGGCGCCCCGCCCCCGCCATAGCCTCGATCACATCGAGAAAGCGCGCGGCCCCTCGACGGAGCCGGCCGCCCGCTCTCCGGTAGGCCGCGGCGCCGGCAGCACAGCGCGCCGCGGCGATCCCATTCCACGAGAGCGCGGAGGCGTTGTGCCCATATTCGGATTGCCCCCTTTCCTCGGCCGACGGTCGCGAAATCTCCGTACCGCCACGGCAGTTGTGGTCACCTCGGCCGCCGCGTTCACGCTGAGCGCGCCGACGGCGACCCCGATCTCCACCGTGTCCGCGGCCACGTCCGCCAAGACCGCAGTGGTCAATACCGGCGGTGGATCCCCCTACGTCGCGCTCGGCGATTCCTATGCCTCGGGCGCCGGGCTGGCCGGCGTGAAGGACGCGGAGTGCGACCGTACGAGCGGCAGTTACCCCAGCCTGATCGCCCGGTTCTTCGCCGTCGCCGGACCGCGCCACTCCTTCAAGGACGTCACCTGCAGCGGTGCCACCACACGTGACTTCTGGAACGCCCGGGGCAGCAAGCCTCCCCAGATCGACGCCCTCACCTCCGACACGAGACTCGTCACCCTGACTCTGGGCGGCAATGACGTCGGCTTCTCCAGTGTGCTCGCCACCTGCGCGCGCGTCGCCTCCTCCGACCGGGACGGCAGTCCGTGCGAGCGGTACTTCACGGCGGACGGCAAGGACGTACTGGAGGAGCGCGTCGCCACCATGGAGGGGCGCGTCCACGACGTGCTCGCCGACATCAGGCGGCGCAGCCCGCATGCGAAGGTGATCGTCGTCGGATATCCCGCGCTCTTCCCCGACGACGGGGTCGCCTGCCCCGAAGTCCCCTTCGCGAAGGGCGACTTCGCCTATCTGCGGGACACGACGAAGAAGGCCAACCGGGCACTGGAGCGTCAGGCGGTGGCCGCCGGGGCAGGTACGTCCTTCGCGGACACCTACACGCCGACGATCGGCCACGACATGTGCCGGCCCCGCGACGAACGGTGGATCGAGTCACTGAACCCCGCCGCGAACACCATGGCCGCACACCCCAACTCCCTCGGCCAGTCGGTCATGGCGGCGTCGGCGCTGTGGCAGCTGCACAAGCCCTTCCACAAGCCGTAGCGGTCGACTTCACCAAAACACCAGGTCAGGACAGCATCGCCAACCGGACCGCGCCCCAGCCGCCGTATAGTCGCGTCATGCAAGAGACTGGGCGGATGGAGCCGACGCCCCGCAGGAACCTGCGCGAAGAGCAGAAGATCCTCACCCATCGCCGACTGCTCGAAGCGGCCGTCACGGTGTTCACCGAGAAGCCCTTCCTCGAAGCGCGGATGGAGGACATCGCCCAGGCCGCGGGGGTGACCCGGGTGACGGTCTACGCCCACTTCCCCGGCAAGGCCGAGATCGTGGACGCGCTGGTGGAGCGCCTGTACGGCCTGATGGGCGAGGCGTACGCCGACCTGGCCGCGCTCCCCCGGTGGACGCCCGCGGACATCCGGGCGTGGCTGGACGAGGCGGCGGTCCACTGGCGGGAGATGGCGCCCATCCGCCGCGTCGCCAACGCGGCGGCCCCGACGGCGCTGCGCAGCCTGGGCGACGGGCGGACGCAGTACGTCGAGGCGCACGAGCGGTATGTCGGCATGCTCGTCGGTGACTACGGGCGATGGCGGGGAGTCGATCCCGCGGAGGCCCGGCAGCGTGCGCTGATGGCCGTACTGCAGACCGAGTCGTTCTTCTCCGCCTGGATCGCCGTCGAATGGCCCCTGGAAACCAAGGACCCGCTCCGCCTGTTGGCCGACTCGCTCTGCCATCTCCTCGCCCCCGCGCTGGAGGACGACAGCGCCTCGGTCTGAACGGACCGCATGACAGGGGTGGTTGGCCGTCGGTGTCGTAGCCGAGTGTCAACCACCCCTGGAACAGCGGTCGTTGGTCAGCCGGTCTCGCCAATGGCCGCTGCCCCGGCGGCCGGTTGGCTCGCCACCGCGGACTCCGTCTCCGTGTGCGGGGCGCGGGCGCGGACGCCGATCGTGACAAGGGCTACGGCTGCTGCCACGAGCATGCCGACTCCACCGACGAGGGCGCAGGTGTGCAGCGCGTCGGTGAAGCTCGCCCCGTAGGCGGCCAGGGCCTGGCCGGTCGCCTCGCCGGAGTTGAGGTGCAGGAAGGCGCCCGCCTGGATGCCGACGCCGTTCACCGTGCCGATGACCTGGCCCTGGTCGGCGGGGCTCAGGCCGGACGCGGCGACGTGGCCGGGCAAGGTGTCCAGGGTGCGGTTGGTGAGGATGACGCCGAAGATGGCCGGGCCCAGGGCGCTGCCGATCTGGCGGAGCGCGCTGTTGGCGGCGCCGGCGGTGCTGCCGAGGCGGCGCGGCAGGCTGTTCATGGCGATGGTGGTGATCGGGGCCATCGCCAGCGCGATGCCGATGCCGAACACCGCGATGACCAGGGCCGCTTCGCCGGTGCCGGTGGTGGCGTCGAAGAGGTTCACCAGGAGGGCCCCGATGCCGCCGACGAGCAGGCCGGTCACCAGCACGAGGCCGGGCGAGAAGCGGTGCATCAACCGGCCGACGACCGGGCCGAGGACGACGGTGAAGCCGTTGAGGGCGATCAGGCGCACCCCGATGTCCCAGGTCGAGGCGTGGTGGACGAGGCCGAAGTACTCGCTGAGCGAGAAGACTAGGCCGACCTGGGCGAACAGGGTGAGCGCCATGACGAACGCGGCCCCGGAGAACGCCGTGGACTTGAACAGGCGCATGTCCAACATCGGGCAGCGGGAGCGCAGTTCGACGACCACGAAGGCCGGCAGCGCGAGGGCGGCCACGACGAACGCGGTCACGACCTCCGCCGAGCCCCAGCCCGGAGCGCCGCCGCCCTCGATGACGCCGTAGACGATGCCCGTGATGGCGACGATCGCGAGGAGCTGGCCGGGGATGTCGAGGTGGCGTTCGCGGTCGGAGCGGGAGTCGACCAGGACGAAGGCGCCGACCAGGACGGTGAGGGCGCCGATGGCCAGGGTGGGCAGGAAGATCCAGCGCCAGTCGGCGTGCTCGACGATCAGGCCGTTGAAGAGGGGGCCGACGGTCAGGCCGAGGCCGAGGGCGGCCGTCCACAGGGCTATCGCGCCGGCCCGCTTGCGGTGGTCGGGGCAGACGTGGCTGATCAGGCCGAGGGTCGCGGGGAGCAGTGCGGCGGTGCCGACTCCGGTGAGCGCCTGGCCGACGCAGACCTGGACGACGCTGTGCGCGGTGAGGGCGACGAGACAGCCGACGCAGGACAGCGCCAGGCCGATCAGGTACATCTTCTTGCGGCCGAAGAGGTCACCGATGACACCGCAGGTCAGAAGCAGGGCGGCGGTCGGGAGGATGAACGCGTCGGTGATCCACTGGAGCCCCGTGGTGGAGGCGTCCAGCGCCTGCTGGATCACCGGAAGCGCCACCGACACACCGACGACCGGCAGGTAGGAGACGAAGACTCCCAGGCAGGCCAGCAGGATGGTGGCGGTGACGTGGCGGGACGGGGAGTCCGGCTGGGGGGACGGAGGCGAGACTTCGGAGACCAGGGTCGGCATGGCACCTCTAAACGTCGTCGTACGGGGTGGGTTGACCGGGTGTGAACTGCGTGTGGCGTTCCGTGCGTGGCTACGGCGGGGGTGACGGTGCCGACTCCGTCAGTCGTGTCCCATGGCCCGGAGGCTGACGTGGTTGTCCGGCTTGAATCTCCATTGACGTAAGCCATTTCTTTTCGGGAAATCGCTTCGGACCGTATACCTGGGACCCGGTCCTGGAGATGCCGTTGGGCCTGCAAACTAAGGTGAACAGCGGCGACGACACACCGCTCCGCGGGGCATGAACGCGCAGGTGGGAGGCCGGTCAGCCGGCGGCGACGTTGGCCGTGATCAGCCGGAGGAGCTGCTTCGCCAGAGCGTCCTGGTCGGGGGTCAGACCCATCGCGTTGCCGATCGCGAGCGGCACGGCGGCGGCCCGCTCCCGCATCAGCGCGCCGGTGTCGGTGAGCCGGATGGCGACCGAGCGCTCGTCGTCGAGCCGGCGTTCGCGACGCAGCAGTCCGTTCGCCTCCAGCCGCTTCAGCAGCGGGGAGAGCGTGCTGGATTCCAGTTGGAGCGCGGCGCCCAGTTCCCTTACGGAGATCGAGTCCTGTTCCCAGAGGACGAGCATGACGAGGTACTGCGGGTAGGTCAGGCCCAGTTCGTCGAGCAGCGGCCGGTAGCGGGCGGTCACCGCGCGGGAGGCCGCGTACAGCGCGAAGCACAGCTGGTCGTCGAGGAGCAACGATCCCTCGGCCGGTTCCGCGGCGGCTGGGCTCATGGTGCGACTCCTCGCTCCGGTGCTCCGGTGCTCTTCAGGGCAATCACCACCTTATCGTTCAGGTCCGGTCGATCCTATCGAGCACGCTTTAGTTGTGCACGACTCAATCGCACGCTACTCTCATGCTTGTGCCGCACCACCGGCCCGGACCCCACCGGGGCCCGCCCACGGCACCTGCTTGCGAGGAGATCGTCATGACCGACAGCACCGCACCCCGCCCCGTCCTCGAACCCGCGGCTCAGGCCTTCGCCGATGCGACCGCGAACCCGCCCTACCTCTTCGACCTCACCCCGGCCGAGGGCCGCAAGGCGGTCGACGAGGTCCAGTCCGGCGACATCGCGAAGCCGGCCGTCGACGAGGAATGGATCACCGTCCCCGGCGGCCCCACCGGACAGGTCAGGACCCGTATCGTCCGCCCCGCCGGGGCCACCGGCCCGCTCCCCGTGATCATCTACATCCACGGCGCCGGCTGGGTCTTCGGCAACGCCCACACCCACGACCGGCTGGTACGCGAACTCGCCGTCGGCGCCGGTGCCGCCGTCGTCTTCCCCGAGTACGACCTCTCCCCCGAAGCCCGCTACCCGGTCGCCATCGAGCAGAACTACACGGTCGCCCAATGGGTCGTGGAACAGGGCGCGACCAAGAACCTCGACGCCGC
>Ga0307509_10004164_pt1 | contig 21132 bp, 18 predicted proteins | sample 10_EM_MG_FD_202245 | JGI IMG/M metagenome (GOLD analysis project Ga0307509, IMG submission 202245) | Populus trichocarpa ectomycorrhiza microbial communities from riparian zone in the Pacific Northwest, United States - 10_EM | ecosystem: Host-associated > Plants > Roots > Unclassified | place... | reverse complement strand
GGACTGCCGAGGATCGTGGTGGATATTCGGTTGTTATTCGGTGGTTGTGTTTCATGAGACATAATTCGTTGTTTGAAAGTGTCGCATTAGTTATGCAGGGTTGTTGCAGTATGGGTAAGAAGCTAGCGATCGTGGAACGATGATGGGTTTCAGCGTTCCTGGTACAGCGGGAATGGGAACATATGTATGTGGTGAGCAGCCTAAATCCAACACACGGTACACCAACTGGCGAAGCCAAAACAACCCCTTCTACGGACAAAGGTGTCTAGTGCCTTCCGGAACCGTCGCTACTATCGAGGCTGTGGTCACGGTGGTTCTTGTCGTTGCTAGGTTAGAGCCTTCACTTTGTTTTTCCCTCTCATTCGTTCTGACATGGCTGCATTAGGGAAGGTCCAGGCGGATGGAAAAGGCCTGTTGTGGCGGAGGTTTCTAATAACTGTAGTAGCTTAGAATAGATTCTCTACTCTGACACTTATGGGGGGTTGTGTTGACAATTCTGTTCACCAAACATCCGAACTCTAGGACCTGCAACAGTAAAAATAGGCTATGTCGGTAGAACGTGACTTGTGTCCTTATTCTTTCCAGGTCGCCCGATGTGTCCTATATACACACAAACTTGACTACGGAAAGAGTTCTTCACCTCCAGCATCAACCCCGCACAGTTTCCCCTATCCACCCCTTGCCTGCCCATCGTCACAACTCCTTCAACCTCTCCCCGGAACCCTTACCCCTTTATCCCCTCTGTCTGGTTTCGTCCTGTTAGCTAGCTTCCCTCATCTCCACACTCCATTCCAGTCGCAATACAATGTCCTGATTCCCAATCGTCATGGTGCGGCATTGCTCTGTCCCAACTCCTGGCAGTGTTCGCAACGGTCTGGGGGCCCCGGCGGCCCCACGGGGAAACTGCCAAGAAGACTGGACCGGACCGGACGACAATTTTCACGCAGTCCCGTCCTGGGACATTTTAGGACTGCAGTCTTGAGGGAGGACCACGGGCCCCACAAGGTGAGACACTATTATGCTGTCCTAATAGAAGGACCATAGGGGACGGTGATGGACCAAGACGGTAGGGAACTGTGGGGGTCTGCAGGGGTCTGCGGGGATCTGCGGGGATCTGCGGGGATCTGTGGGGATCTGTGGAGAACAGTGGGGATCTGTGGGGATCTGTGGGGATCTGTCGGGAACCAGTGGGCATCTGCGGGTACCTCCAGACATCTATGGGTATCTGTTGGCATCCGTCAGGGTTGGTCGAAATCGATCGAATGACATTTAAATTGGAATTCTTCAACAAATTAGCGGCAAGAACTGCCTGAGACTATAGTTAACTACTATGTAAGTCAATATTTTTAACAACAAGGTTCTGGCACAGCGGATTCAGAGTTCAGAGGTATAGCGGATTGGTATTCCGGATGCGGAGGCAGTGTAATCAATTGTATGTAAAGAATATCAAAGAACAATAAAGAGTGAAGTGGTTGATAACAGCGAAGACAGATAATAAGGAAATGACAAGTATCAGAGACAAAGAGCGATGGATGATAGAGAAAACAACAGTGGAGGATACACCTCCTTTTATCTACAGGGTTCCTTCGCAGCTCTCCCACTGACTTCTCGCCCACCTGTTTACATCCAAATAAACAAGAACCTACTTGCCTATTCTACCCGGCGTAGTCATGTCTAGAGGTGTGGCATGGAAGCTACTAGCTGTTTAGCATTCAGTGATAATGCAACACAGGAGTTCGAATATGATAGAGACTAATTCGTAGCATAGTATCAAGAATGCATGATGTGTCAAACTAGTTATGGTGCGATGTTGCAGTGGATAGTGGTTTCGAGCTTGTTGATAGCGCGACAGAGGAGGCACGAGTAATGTAGCCATCTTGGACGAAACAGAGTACTAGTAGCTAGTGGTGATTGATGTCTGTTTCCGATGATGGTGAGCAGCACAAACAACCACATTTTCAACAAATATGAGCGTCAATTGTGTGACTAGAAAATGTTTCTGTTGGCAGAATTGATGAACACATCAGAATATGGATATGAACAAACATATCTAAGAACAGTAATATAGGAATATAAAAGTACTATATAAGAAGTCATTGGAATAGTAGTGAGGAACCCAAATCTTTTTTGGATATGATTCACAACTTGCCTATCGCCTGATACATCACAACACTTGACAGTTGTTTTTGATCCTTTTTCCTATTGAATAAACATTTGCTATGACTTTGGAACAAGTCCTTTGAACTGTAATGGCAATTGATGACTCCCGCAGTCATATACCTTCATCACAGGAGATCATATAGGATTATGTGATTGAACCACCACTTGATCCAAGCTACCTGCCACTATGTGAGATATCAGATAACCATAGCCAAGGGTCCAGTAGCCTAAGTGCCCTGAGGGGTACCACTAGTGTACTTCTTACTCCAACTCTTCAGACTGGAACTGTAGTCAAAGATGGAAGCAGTGGTGCAAGTAACGAGATATTCAATAAGTGAAAAAGAATGAGGCAAAGCTGGGTTTACAAATCCGAAAATGGGGCAGAATATACCATCTTGGATAGGCAAACTAGTTGGTGTTGTGCTTGCTGTAAGTCTCCTTTCAGCTACACTATCGATCACTCAGTTTTACCCTTTTGAGATAATTATCAGTTGGAGTGTATTACGTACAACTAGGCGAACTGCAGCAACATTTTCTGATTCATCAACAAAACATATAATTGAACACCTTTGTGATATCCACCGTATAGGTAAAGAGGGCCCCATTGAAGCTGCTCTGGAACAAGGTGAAGTCTTACTTGAAACCGCTGTTGGTAAAACTCGACCTGATATACTCTTCAATCGCGCTATCTTTCGTAATCTTCTCCTACGCTGGCTTATTGTCAATAATCTTAGCTTCCTGAACATTGAACAGGATTCCTTTCGCGTTCTGGTAAACTACCTTCTTGTTTCTGTATGTTGCTGTCCCCTGTTGCAGACCCCTGTAAGACCCTTGACTTAGGTAAATTGGGCATTGCGGCTCTTGCCAGAAACTATATATAGTCAAGATTAAATTATCTAATTTTATTGGCCTCTCTAGAATGCAGGTTATACTGACATGTCGCTTACACTATCAAATTATGTGAGTACGGTTAAGTATGGGATAGTCTAACAATATAGGAGCGGGCAACAGGAGCTGAACCAAGCAGGTGCTTGGATTGAAACAAAAATTCACTTTACCATCAATCTTTGGAGCTCGCCTCACCATCACTCCTTTCTTGGAGTTGTTGCCCATTGGCTTCACACTAATCACAATTTAAAAAGTAAAGTTTTAGGTATGAGGAAATTCCATGGACCACATACTGGATAAAATCAAGCGATGCACCTTTTTGATATTATTACATCCTATAAGATAGAGCAGAATATTCGCTACTTTACTTTAGATAACATATCAAATAATGATACAGCTTTGCAACATATATCTCCCCACCTCACTGAAATCAATATCTCATTAAATTCAATTCATGGAGCCTATGATGCTTTGAGCACATTCTGAAGCTCATTGGGAAGAGGTTTCTTTGGGGGCAGAACCCGGAAACCTTTAACCCTAAAAGTAACTCCTACCAAGAGCTACATAAGGAAGCTGAAGAGTTGGAGGCGTGCAGATGAAATGGCCCTGTGGCAAAGATACAAAATAGTTTATTCTGGATTACTCGAACTCCACAGAGGCAGGTGAAATTTGAAACAGAGGTTAAGAAACTTTTACCTAGCTCCAAGGCTTTAAGTCCAATACAAGGGAATTTGACCCTATGGAGAGTTGACTACCTATCTCTCACCTGTGCTTTTACCCTTTGTGAACCAATAGAATATTTTGTTTCATCAGCAATCCAACATAATGAGAATAGAGAAAAAGATATCCCCGCACAGGCTCTAAAACATGACGAACTTTCTAAGGCCAATTGGGATATCCTATGTGATATCATAGACCTTCTTCTTCAACCCTTTTAGGAGTTGGAGATCTGTCTCCAAAAGCGTGAGCATTATGGCTACATGCATGAAATCTTCCCTGCAATTGACAATCTATTAGGTCATTTGGAAGAAACCAAAACCCTTTATCAGCATATATCTTGTCAGCATGATACAAATCATATTCGCATCTCCATAATACCCCATAGAAGGTTCTCAATAAGGGAGTCTTTATTGGTTAGCATTTTCAGAGATTACTCAAAGTCATTAGATATTATATGTGAACGGATCATGCTTCTCTTCACTTCACTGCAAGTGCCCTACATCCAGAAATGAAGTTAAAGTATTGCAAAAGAGAGTGTATTGACAGCCCAGGCTGGATCACCAATGCAAAGAGGGAGGTTCAAAGATTATGGCAGTCAGAATAGAAACCAGTGCCCTTGACCGCCCAGGAAACACAACTGTGTGTCACCTACTTAATGTTATGAGATCTGGATAGAAGGCGAATAAGCTTGACGGGTGAAGATGAACAACAAAGTGTATGATAGAGCAAAAGATATTGAAAACAGACTTGTATTTCGGTGACCAGCTTTTCCTACAACTACGGGTTTTCCAAACACTTTAAATACAAAAAACACAGGTGACTCTTCCAGGAGTCCCCGAACACAATCACACTATTTCCATCGCTTCTGACACCATTTTCTTAGCTCGGTACATTCTTCACCGCTATCCTTAACCACTGTCCTTCACCGCCTTACTTCACGGCGTTCGTGCCGTGCCGGCCCCACTGCTCGCATGGTTCGCTGGGAAGAGGACTGAACGGTGAATGATCCGAGTACGGGGAGAGCGCTGGTGATTAAACAATAATACTATGTACAGGGAGCTAGTACCACATTAGAACCCTCTGACTAACTATCAGAATTCCGCGATCTGCCTCACTGGAAGGGACGCGGGCGAGCACCATTCACGGCAGATGATAATAATAAGTGAGATTGCTCTCTTGTGGGCGATACAGAGGATGAGCTGCCAGCTGGTGCTCTCTCTTACTGGTAAGAGTATAGTAATGATATCTGGAGCAACATTGTTGGAAAAATGGCCCTGGAGGTATTTAGCCTTCCCACCATGTCTGCTGACCCGGAACATCTCTTCACCAGGCAAGCTTTTAGTTTTCTGATAATTTACTCTAATTACACTCTCTGACCTATCACTGCGATTGCTCTCTATATAGCACTAAACTCCTCATTACCGATCAGAGAAACCGGTTAGGTAACAAAGTAATTGAAGCTTCTGAGTGTTTAACATCATGGGAACACTCTAATCTTTCCTTCCCTAGTCGCGGTAGTAGCAGCATCACTGCATTGGAAAATACCTTAAAAGTATTAGAAGTACATACAAGTACATTGGCAGTTTGTTCTTTCACAACAACTCAATAAAGATCCAAGTGCTTGAACAACAGTTCTTGTAAATTCCAAAGTATGGTAAGTTGCAAATTAGATTCCTATATTTAAGCATTGTAATTTGAACCTCTGGTGATATTAATTAACATGAAACGATAGCTAGCATTCAGATATATGAGGGGTGGATGGAATCACTTATTGGAATGGCGTATAAGGTATAGGGTAATACAATTGGGTGAATGAGCAAATCTGTCAGTATGCGGGTATGGGCCTAAGCAAATTTGTAGTTCTTATCTTCGCTTGTGCTTTCTTTGGGTTTTATTAAAGCATGGTGTGGAAGGTGTGCTAGTTAGTGAACAGAGGATAGGAGGTTTTAGGCTTCTTTGATTTTTGTGATTTTGGAATGTATCTCAGGAAATGGAAAATATGGTCTTTATCAGACAGAATGGTGCCATCCCGATCTGAAGATGATTGGGGATTGTGGTGGACTACAGAATGTCGGTTATCAATAGTGGGGAAGAGTTGGGATCTGTCTAGATCTGCAGCCATCTGTGGGGATGTGTCAGGACCTACAGGGGTCTGCCGGGGTCTGCGGGGGTCTGCGGGGATCTATCTGGCCGCACACTCTGAGACATTCTGAAACCTTGTGGTGGGGCCCACTGGGTTCCCCGTCCTCCGGCCATTAGCCCCAGGCAAAATCCTCTCCAGGACTGGACCGACTACGAATCGTAGTCCGTCCTGCTCCTACCCTCGGGAAGGACGGACTGCCCCGTTGCGAACACTGACTCCTTCTAACCCTTAGTACTTAACTCTAGGCCGTCCGTGGTCCCAATTCCTAAATCATTCCAAGTGTTCCTGCTTGGTCTCACTCCTTAGTGAAACATACCATTGTTCTTCTGATATCATACATATTAAAGATTCATTATCGAATCTCATGAACTCAGGTTAAGTTTGGTAGAGTGTCTATTGGGGTCCTTATTCTTTCTACGTCGCCAGCGATCTCCCATATATACCCAAACTATTAGTCTGCAACCTCCTTCACCCTTTTCACCCTTCTTCATCCTATCTACAACCTCTTAGAAGTTTCCCGAAAGTCCTCTGCCCTGATTTCATTCCTTGTGTTGAAACCTACCATTGATTCATATTTTGTTTCTAATATGTTCCGTATTCTTTACTGTCTCGCATCGTTTCACTAACAATATCTGAGGCACTCATCTCACATACTACTGTTCGTTCTTGTGTCATGTGGAGGAAAATATTTTCTAGTCTCTTTTTCATTGTTCAGTTATTGTGGGATAAAACCGGATCTTTTTCCCTTGTTTTATTGGAATTATCTTTCTGCACTTGTTGATGTCTTCACTATCTTTTCGTTTTGTCAAATAGTCAATTGAATAGGCCTCCTATCGGCCAACCAAATCAAGAGGTTATGAACCCGGGTTCAGCGCTCTGAACCATCCGATCAACCTCCAACAATAACCAGCTTTTCTCTTTCCTCTTATATGTTGGTCTGAAATGGCGATTGTGGAAGGATGGATCAATTAGCAAGGGAACGAGGATGAAGTCAAGGAGGAAATGGTGGTTTATTTCCCTGGCTCTTATCTTGATTGCTTATCTATCTAGTTATGGGTGAACATAGCATTTATATAGACATTCCAACGTGTCCCTCTCATATGTTTTCCTCCACAGATATGCTTTGTGAGATGTGCCCTCAAGCAAAGAGTTCGGGTCTCCCTAGCATTCGTTACAGGCCTCCAGGAGCCCCGAAAAACATGGGTCCCCAGCCAAATTCACTGCCACGCCCAGCTGAAAGGCCCTGGGCGGGACATTCCCTTTGGGGGTTACATGCCCCAGCCCTCTGCCCTGCCCATTACCCAGACGGGCCCGCGTAAACATATTTGGGGAGAAACGGGGCCCCGTCCAGGAAATGAGCGGGGATAATCCCAAAAGTATTCTCCCGGCCCCTTTTAACAGTGGGCCTGGTGAGTGAAAACACGACCAACCCCGCCCCATAAAAAACTCAAGGTCTCCCACATGCTCAATGTTCTGATCCACACTTTACTTTGTTAATCGTAGATCGTTCCGGACTGCTTACTATGCGCATATATTCCCATGCACATTGGATTGGGAACATAACCACTAGGACCTGTTACATACTATACCTTCGAAAGCTGTCTCACAACTACTAGCCTCATACAAACTTCAGACAGCAACCCTCAGTATCTAATGTGACAGCATCAAACACTCATCAATCGACAATGAAACATGAACCATCACGATAACCGAACAAGCAGCATCTCCGGTTATATACTCAACATTCGGCAGGCTGATTAACAACTCCCTCGGTGGTTGTGTTTTCACCTCGGATCGAATTTGGCTGCGTTGTAGGAAAAGGACTACTATGCGGAAGAAACTGATGAGAGATATGACATGTGCAGGAAGTTTGCCTTGAAGGAAAGGTTTCGTCTCTAGGAGGATACAAGAAAGCCTGTTCTTCCCTTTGTTTGTTTATCATGAGTCTATTATCGTATTCACTTGGTCACCTACTCCTTTGTCGAAGTCATTCATTACCGCATAGGATTTCATTACCTTTTTCTTGTTTCTTTGATAACTTTTCTCTATCTAAATTGTTCGTACCAATAAAAGTTCCACACTCCTAGACCACTGGAAATTCTGTTCGCTTCTCATTACCCTATAGTGTTGAATAGATGATGCAGGAGTCTCCTCCACAGCAAATTCCGATGAGTTCCTCCCATATGATTTCTGAAAGAGGATCCAAAGAGTCTAAATGATATCTCTCACGGTTCTTCTGAAAATCGTCGGTTAACGGATATTAACGTGGCGTTCTTCAAGAAGTGCATCGATCTCGTCACTAACCCTTTCAAACTCATCCTTGGCTCCGCCTCCACTCCGTTTTCCACCCAAGTGCTCTGGACAACTCCCTACCCCCAACTCTTCCTGGGTCTCTCAAATAAAACCTACACTCCCAACTTTTTCCCGCCCGATAACAAAAGGTTTAGCCCCTGTCTGCCCTGGGCGGACCCCAGCGGCTGCCTCAAGTGTGCTGGTAGCCAATTCTTTGTGGCTCTTGTCCATTGAAGCTTTTCCTGCTCCCTTGTCCCGCGTGCTTTCCTAGGCCATCTGAAAATGCATCGCTCTGCGAGGCAGGAAATCCGAATGTTTTCTGATAGCTCTTCTGTCCTGCCAGTTTGCCATCGGTATTTGGCCCCAGCCGGTGCTTAATCTTAAGCCCGTGATGCTGCCTCTCCTTATGCTATTCATTGATTGATTGTGAGCCGCAGTGCCCCTTTCTCTCCAGCTGAGATTTTAGGCTTATACAGGGCCTTTTTAGATTCACTGAATTGCACTCTTCCTCCCTGCACTTCCACCTCCTCTAGCCCCAGGAACAGTGAATCATAATGGGATTCCGGGGGTGTAGCAGCCGGTCCCGAACCAGTTGGTTGGTTGGGTAAATTCCCCATCGCTGTTTGCTTCAAGCAACGACTTCAGCCTCTCACCTTTGTTTTGGGACTTCTCCCCCCGCTTCCGATATTTCCTGTGACTTTCCGGCACTCTTTCCTTGGTTGAGGGATTGTAGACTTATCCACTTTTACCGAGCTAACTGCCCACAACTTCTCGGGCTCCTCAAAAAGAGAATTCCACCTGGGACTCTTCATGTAGTTCTTCTCTAAGCAGCAACATTTGCCTAGCAACCTGGATGCTGCTGGAAATCTCGAATGGCTCTTCATTCCCACTTCCCGCAACACATCTAGTAGTTTTCGACTTCTGTGCTTTTCACCCCAGTCCTGATTTTCCCCCACTCCCTTGATCGAACTACCCTCAAAACCCTCTCTATAATCCCCTGCTCTTGCCTCTTCATGCGCCACTGCTCACGGAGTGGTTTAGCTTCAGTATTGATTCTTGCAAATGCGGCAAGGTGTGGAGCCCTTTTAGCAGCGATCTCAGCCACTCAGTCTTCTGTTTTTGCATCATACTACCCAGCTCATCTAAGCCTTTTCTGCCGGGAAGATTTGATCTGCTTGGCAAATACTAGACCAGTCGATGAAGCGCAAAAAGTCGTGTCAGCCCCCACCCTAGCCTTTCCCGCATCATCGTTAGCGCGAGACCTTCCTGCATCTTGCGAGTCTTAAATGAGGGAGGTGTATCATGATCGTCGAAATCTTCCTACATTGGTCAAACAATTATCTCCACTGCCCGCAACTCTCTCGACAAACGATATCTGATTGCCGGTGGTGTCGGTGTTTGACGCTGAGCCAACCTTCACCCTTTTCAACACAATGATTGGCGCACAGTGGATTCTATTTCAACAACTTGGACAGCTAAAGCTTTTCTTGGTACAAACAGGTATGGTAATAAGATGACAAATCGGTGAAGAAGAAAAGAAACGAAAGACTGACAATTTGCGTATAGAAAGTAAATGAGGAGAGAAGCGAATGTCTGATGGATAATTTCGAACGAACAAAGGGAAGAACAAGCTGCTATATATCCTTCTGAGTACAGGTCCTTCCTTTCGGCTATGCTTCCAGCGCATGCCTGATCTCTCTCCAGTATTCTATCAGAAGGTTATCCTTCTCCCGATTTGTCCGAGATACTTCCGAGGTAGAAGTAGAATGGCCGAGGGCAGAGGTATGTTGTATGCCTCGGATGTGTTGGACTGCCGAGGATCGTGGTGGATATTCGGTTGTTATTCGGTGGTTGTGTTTCATGAGACATAATTCGTTGTTTGAAAGTGTCGCATTAGTTATGCAGGGTTGTTGCAGTATGGGTAAGAAGCTAGCAATCGTGGAACGATGATGGGTTTCAGCGTTCCTGGTACAGCGGGAATGGGAACATATGTATGTGGTGAGCAGCCTAAATCCAACACACCCCCCTGCTTCCTCTACTCCGGCCAGGGGGTATAGTCCTCCGAATCAATCAAGGACTCAACATCAGCCATCCCCATCGATCTTGTCACTTTTTTTGTAGGTTTAGCAATTTGTTAATCTTAGGGCGGTATTCCCTCTCACAATCTTCTTCGGTGTCGGGATCAACATCAGTGAAGTTATCAAGTGAGCGGAAAATTACAATCCGGAACTCAGCCAGATACCAAGGCCACCTGAGCAGACACCATTGCCACCAAAGTCCACTCCCCCGCCACCATAGGATTGCATTTCTGCAGAGTACGTGGAGAACTAGTCGTTGCTCTGATGTCTCAGCACTCTTTCGCTACTGGTAGTCAAATAAATACCAGTATCTGAACTATCCCATCCCTCCCACCATCTTGGACGATAGCCTAATTCCAATTATATTGTGCAAGTGTTGTTTGGTTGAGAATCATAGGCATTTCCGCCGGGTGGCTAGGGGATGCACTGCTATCCTCGAGACCTTGCCCATAGCAGTGCTGTCTTTTGAGGGATGGGTGATAGCGAGCTAGGCCGTGGCAATTCCATGAATCCTGCACTGAGGTCGTATTCCCTTGTCAAAGAGATGATTGGGCAGTAGTTACCACAAAACGAACCACATTGACCCTCTTTTCCCCCGGTCCGCCCACAGTTTTGTAAAGCTTCGCTGATACCCCTACATATTTCACTGCCACTCCTACCCTTTACCAAAACTTTAGGCAGAGCATCATGGCCCAAAGTACAGGCTTTGAATCGATCAAATACTGCGATAACAATGTAAACTGAGGCATGACAATATGGAGTCACAACAAGACGGTATCCGTATCCCATGGGGATGTGCGGATTATACATTGGCTCTCTCCACTGGAGCCAAGTAACAGACACCAAGAAGTACGCACTGACCGGCTTGACGGCGTCGGGTATTAGCTTTTGAGAACAAGGGTGTTTTGGGAGTGGATGGGGAGTGATGGTGCAGCCGATAAGGGCTGTCTTGTTTTTCTCCGGTTATCCGGGAGTAGGCAAGACATATCTCAGGTAGGCGGTAGGATCCTTTAATAGAAGCGAGTATAGCTGACAGCAAGAAATGCTAGTTATCTTGTGATCGAAAAGCTCTGTGATCAGGCAAGGGGGGAAACTATCGCCGTTGCAGACTTCTACTACGACATCCTCGCCCGGAAAGATCAGATAATCACGAACGTTATAAGTAGCATTCCGAAACTGCTGGTCGGGAAGGAGATCCCGGAGCATCTACACTAGGCGTTCAGGAAGGGAAAGGGGAGATTGGTGGCAGAGGGCTGCTACTTGGGGATTTGATGGGAATGTTAAAGATCCATATTGCTTCGCTGTGCCAGGATTTCATCTGCATCGATGCATTAGACGAATGCCTGCCCGAACACGGGCCAGAGTTTCCCCCATGCTCTCTTATTCTCATAGCTAGCGAGTTGCGGATCATTAGAAGAGACTCGTAATCCTAAGTGACAGGGATCAAGGCGCATGCGTATATAAAGGCATTTCGCTTCCCTTCATCCCCCTTCGTCCCCTCATCCCTATCATCCCTATTATTCCCACCTTCCCCACCATCTACATTATCACCATCATTCTATCATCTCCATTATCTACATCCCCATCCCCCTCTTTTTGCCCGCAGTGACATCTACGATCATCCGTTTGTCACCGCCCATTTTTGAGATTTAAACCAGCTATCTTTACAACTTGATATTAAACTAGGATCGACGGCGACGACAGTATGGCGACAACGGAACGAAACGAAACGGCGATCGGAATGAAACGGCAAAGACCAAATGCCAAGGAACTCACACCTAAACGATCCTTCTTTTCCGGCCTTCCTTACAGCTTTTCCGCCTCCTGTCCGATCGCGACATTCCTACTTAGGAAATACTTTCCTCGACCGTACAAACACACGCCCGAACCCGAAGCCGAAAGCCTGATACCCGAAGGCAAAGGGCATCCCCGGAAGCTATCTAAAGACAAAGGAAGTATCCTGAGAGTATGGCGAGCAGCATGGTTTCCAACACTTGAAACTAATATTTTTTTTTAGGCATCATGAAGGAGAATGCCCGCTCATTGGGGTCCTTCATTGGGGTGGGTATCATGGGTGAGATTGCAAGGCGCCGTGCTGTCCAAGAAAGGGAAGAAATCAGACTCCGCAAAGAGCAGGTTAAGGACCATCGAATGGAGCGCCAGAAGATCGTCGAGAAAGGATTGGAGATGGAGGAGGAGCACGAGAAAAGACTTCGCGATCACCGAATCGCAGAAGAGGTCAGAAATTCGGTCCTCGCTGAAATGACTCGCCGTTCGCAGCAACCGCCGCAACCGCCGAAATCCAAGTAATCATCACAACCGCCTCAATTCTTCCACGCTGCTATAGTGCAGTGCTAGAATGGTCGGTGAGGGAGGAGGGAACATGGCTTTGGGAGTTCGGTCTGAGTGTTCCATTTTTTCATCCTTAAATGCAATTGTGAATATGAAGTGCCCCCCGGGAGGCTTTAGAATAAAAATAAAAAATTGATATTGATATTAATTAAGATACACTAACTTTAAAGAGGGCAATATCAAGAGTCAATTGGCACTATATTTAGAGTGTCCCAATTCTGCCTGTCTCCCTAGCCCCTATGATACTAGAGTCAACGATTTTCAACCCGGGTGGCTGCCTGAATGGCTCAATGCATAATTAACCATGCACCTATTAGGATCGGGCTAACCTAAATGTTGTCATACCGTCACCGCATACCCAAACCAAGGGATTCCATTCCAACCTAACCTCATTTGTGTAGCCTAGTTGCTGTGACTGTTTTCTTATAGGAAGATAAAGCATTATCTTTGCCTCCCTTTCGTTCCAATCATACGCGGTTTCCTGCATCTTCAAATATTCTATTTTACATGAGGTATCCGTTCCTCCTCCACTAGCCCAAGCTTCTACTTCCAACGGCAATACCTTCCACAAACTCATACCCATTCGAACTCCCCCAGCCGAGTCTCCTTCAGTCTTCTGAAGTATTTGCCTAACAATCCAAACCTGTTCCAAAACCCACACAAGTTTTAGCTCGATCATTCTCGCCGTGCCGCAACCTTTGCTGTGTTAGTTGACTTTCCTCCACCTCTTGCTTTGACTACATTCACAACGTCCCTCCAGAGAGGTTCTTTGAGCTACCTTGCGAAGCGTATAACGGAGAAGACAGAGTTTGTGAGTCCGCCGCCACTAGGGTTTCAAGCTTGTTTCAATTAGCCTTTAACCTCGAGGGTACTCTTTCTCCCCTACTAAAGGCCTAATATTTGGTTGGGGGCAAGGTACTAGGAACTGGACTGCGTGGAGAGGCATTACAAGGCTTGGTGGATTACGATTTTTCTGAAGATAGTTACCACATTATTGAGAACGGCAGGATGGATGCTAAAGGAGCTGTTGCTCGGGATAGAAAGGTACTTGCAGGGAATGTACAAGGAGCTGATAATGATGCCCGGGAGCTCTCATGGGCTGCGATGAAAGGGCATGAGAGAGTCGTGAAGATGGTGCTGAAACGGGATAACATTAGTCCGGACACTGCAGACACCAAATATGGGCGAACACCACTCTCATGGGCTGCCGGGGGTGGCCATACAAGAATAGTTGTCTTGCTATTGAAAAGGCGAGATATAAATCCCAACTCTAGGGACAAAAAATCAGGGCGAACACCACTCTTGTGGGCTGCGAAGGGGGGGCACTATAGAGTGGTCAAGGCGCTTTTGCAGAGGCAAAATGTAAATCCTAACATGGAAGAGAAGAAATATGGCAGAACGCCACTCTTATGGGCCGTGGAAAATGGGGATGAGGGAGTTATAAAGTTGCTTTTGGAACGGGAGGATATTAATCCCAACTTGTCAGAAACGCAAGATGGTCGCACCCCGCTCTCAGTGGCAGTCTGGTGGGGGTACAGGAGAGTTGTAAAGTTACTTTTACGAAGACAGGATGTCGATCCCAACACGACAGATAACTTTGGCAAAACACCACTCTCCATGGCTGCGGGGGATGGGAATAAGATAGTGGTACAGCTACTTTTAGGCCGAGAGGATGTCAATCCTAATGCTGTAGGCACGTCCTATGGTGCACGGCCGCTCTGGTCTGCTATCAATGGGGGTCATCGGGGGGTAGTAAAGCTACTTTTGAAACGCAAGGATATTGATCCCAACGCAACACATAACTGGAGTAGTCAAACTCCACTCTCGCTCGCTGCGCAAAGTGGAGATGAGGAAATAGCCAGGTTGCTATTAGCACGAGAAGACATCGATCCCAACCTTTCAGTCGGTGGAAATGGCAAACCACCTCTGGCCTACGCAGCAGATAACGGACATGTAGGAGTCTTAAAGCTGCTTTTAGGAAGAGGTGATATCAATCGCACTGCTCTAGGCCCCCTACCTTTCAGTGGCCAAACACTACTCGTACTGGCCGCTAAGGGTGGGCATGAGGGGGTAGTCAAATTACTATTGGAGGATGATGATATCCGTGGAAACACACACTTACAAGGCAATACTTACAGAGAGGCTCTTGAGAGGGCGGTGCACTACGGGCACGATGCGGTGGTCGAGTTGCTATTTGAGCGGGTTCATGGCATTCACAACATAGCCGACAACGAACCCGGGAAAACTCCACTGTCCTGGGCTGCGGAGAACGGGCATGAGGATGTTGTCAAATTGCTATTGGAGCGACAGGCCACCGATCCCAACGCGGCAGATAGAAGATTTCACCAAACACCACTATGGCGAGCTGTAAAGAATGGTCACGAAGGTGTAGTAAAACTACTCTTGGAACGAGATGATACAGACCCCAACATTGAAGACACTTTATGGCGTCAAACACCACTCGTGTGTGCAGCTGGAAATGGGAACGTGGTAGTGGTAAAGTTGCTCTTGGGACGTGGCGATATTAATATCAATGCTCAGGAGAGAAGATATGGCCGAACAGCGCTCTTACGGGCTGCGAATAACGGCCATAAAAGAGTGGTAAAGTTGCTTTTACAACGAGAGGACATTAATCTCGACATTCCAGACACCCAACGTGGCATGACTCCTTTGCTTTGGGCTGCAGAGAGAGAGCATACAGGGGTAGTAAAGTTACTCTTCGCACGGATGGATATTAATCTCAACACTGCCCATATCATATTGGGTCAAACACCACTCGCATGGGCTGTCAACCACGGGTATAAGAGTTTAGTGAAGTGGTTTTTAGAGAGACATGATACCAATCCCAACACGAGGAACCCCCAAGATGGTACCACGGCTCTATACTGGGCTGCTAGGAATGGGCGTCGCAAGATTGTAAAGTTGCTATTGGAACGGGAAGATATTGATCCCAACATTGCAGACACCACCAAGTTTAGTCGGACTCCCCTGGCATGGGCTGTGGAAAACGGGCATGAGGCTGTAGTAATGTTGTTGTTGCAACGAGACGATATTAATCACGACACCCGAGACTACAGCGGGGCAACAGCACTCGATCTAGCTATATCCCATGGATATAGGCGGATTCAGTTTTTACTCCGTGCAGCAAGGAGCCCTCGCATTTCTAGTTCATTTACATGAAGTCTTTGTCGGAATCAGTCAATTCTGCTCAGCAGGCTATAGTTCATTTACTTTATACCAGTATGGAAGCGCGGGGAATATGTTTATGTCCAAGCATCCGAAGGAAAATAGAATCCCAGAGAATCGCCTGAGGTATATGGGGATGCGTGCAGAACAAGACTTGGGCATTGGACCAAAAATGTACTTGAATGAGAGTCCTTGTTAAGCCTTTCCTCGTTCGGAGAAATTATTATATGTTTGTGTCTCTTTTCTGCTATGATACGAAACAAGCAGCAAACAGAAGGGAGATGTGTCGTGACCGATAGAAGGATCAGAGTTTGGCTTTCCTTTTGATATATAGTTCTGTTTGTAGTGCTATATGAGCATGGACGAAGATAAGAGACTCCGCGCTATCAATCCCACATGCGATTCAGGGGGCGTATATCTGACTATGTTAAAATGACTTCAAGCACTGTTTCCGCCGTCTGACCGATCCACTTCAAATTCCTCTAATCCTATCCTTTCTGTCGCCCTTCCAGCCCCTCAAGATCTTTACCGAATCAGCTTACGCCGAAAGGAGAGCCGTTGACTCCTCCGTAATGAGTTGAGAAATGACTTGCCATACTTGTCCATAAAATGTCTCTCTGCCCTGTCCCAAACCTCTCTAGCTACAGGTTAGGAGTCGTACAAACTCATCCCCATACGTGGCTCGTGACTTCCTTAGACGGTAGATATAGCCAGAGCCTGGCTGCTCAACTTCCGCTTCTCTCACGAGCTCCTTTTCCTAGGTTTCCTTGTCAGTAGCCTCAACTTTGAATCGAGGGTTGGAGCAACCCATTGCCAATTAGGCAAAGCATCCGCGGCGCGTCTTCAGGGCACGAGCAGGGTCTCCGAGGTGGAGGGAAAAAGGTATAGCCGGGGACCCGCTAAGCGCGAGGCCATAGCTCAACCACTATGGGCCCGTGGCCAATCCACAATACATAACACCACCGATTTTTCCTCCAAAGACGAGACCCCTGAGAACCTCAAGACACCCTCAAACACCAGGTCCTCAAACCACCCTTCAGCTCGCGTTCTTTGTTGCCCGCCCACCACCCTCACTCTGCAACCAGAGTCTCCATTGCCAGCCAGGGACATATCGGTGCCAACCATCCTGAGCAGCAAGGACAGCGACCGTCTCACCAATGCCTCCTACTGTGGAACCTCTCTACAAAGATCAGAAGAGAAGGATGCAGTGTCATTAGGTAGTTAGCAGCTGGGTTATTTCACCTTTATATTTCTTTTGTAATAGATATTAGTGAACGTACATGTTCTTTGCTTTGAAAAATTGTTAATTTTTCGGCAGCTGACCATGTCGGTATGATGCAACTTGGTCTCAATGTCGTCGTTCGGTAGTACCATACCAACAAAGTTAGACGCAGAATATCTAACCGTGGCAATGTTGTTCCCTGTAGCCGAGTTTCAACAAGAGTCCTCACTGCCGCACAGAGTTCAGAATAGTCCGCGGAAGACTGGACTTTACGAGCTAGTCCCATCAAAAGTCAAGTGAAGTCTGAGGTGGAAATTTGACTGTCTTGACGCTCATGATTATCAAACACGACTCGGTTGGGATTGGTCCAACATGGTCTGCCAAGCAATAGGATATGCACAGCCTTCAGGCAGAATTAAACTTCCATTTTGCTTTTTACTATTTTGATCACAATATATTAGGTTCAAATACATATGTTCTTAATCAAACTGATTGTTTCCATGGATTATACTATATGGTCTCAGGTGAGTCAGAATGAAGATAGTGCCTTGTTGAGAATAGTATCAGTGAAAATAGATTCGCAAGAATCAAATTTGTTCAGAGCACTAAATGAGTAATATTATATGACAATGAAATATATTATAAAGAGTAGTCCCAGATCAGTCCAGAACAGTCCTAACCATGCAAGTAAGTTATATCCTGTGATTTATATCCACTAGGTCCAGCCACCAGAGCCCTGCCTGCACGACATGACTGGTCCGAGTATTCAGAACCCCACTGCCGGAGATGAGAACATTCAATGACCGATCATTAACGCAAGGTTGCCACAGCTAGTGAACGGTTGTGAAACCTGAATTGTATTCAATGTTGCAATTTTCTGCATATTTCCAAGTATATTAGAAAACACATTAGCAAAGAAAATATTTGTTCTGGACACATAAACCAGACGTCCGGAGGGGGTACGGCCACCTCAAGAGCTTTTTAACTCCTTTTACTCCACGGTGTCAACCCAGTTGATCGCATACAGCCTGATATTCTGAGTGTTCTATTTGCCATTTTCCTCCATCTGGTTCCTCCCAACACCTCTATTTCCATTATCAACACCCAACACCCTTCTCTCAGTCTTATTTTGTCCAAATTTGACCTGATACCTTAACCTTCCCCGCTTCTCCCCCAAAAGACTCTAGGGTAGTCAGACCAGATCCCTTGGACCCGCCCCTCTCCCTTGTATCCTGCCACCTCTGCCGGCTTGATTCTGTGCACCAATCCCCCATAATTCTTCTTTGATTGTCTAGCCCCCACAGGTTGCACATTAACTATTTATCGTCTTCAAAAGGTCAGGCTTCTCTATGCAGACTGCAACTTTGTTCTGCATTCACACTCGTCCTCCCTTCCTATGCAGTTGATTCACATCCATCCTCAAGGAACATTATCTGCGTTCTATTGCTTTTAACTTTTTTATCTACTCTACCACCTTCTGGAATGGTTGGCTGGAGTCTGGTGGCTCAGTTGAAGCTGGGCCCTTTGATTGTACTTGGGATCTCCAGTGTCCAGATTCAACTCAGCCCTGTCCGTATTATACACAATCCTGTAGTATAATTTAAAATAGAGCAATTCAATTTATTTCATTAAATGTCTATATATCAATCCTCTGATTTACTATCCAGTACCTCTTCCCGCTGGGAATTACATGTACCTGTCCAATCATTGTCCCTATTTTGACTATTCAGCTATCTCAACTCCTAGTCTGCGTCCCAACTTGTATATGGCTGGTTACCAGGGGAAACCTACCCGCATTGATTAGATCAAGGATGCAAAGCAATGTCATGTGCCAGACACCTTCGGCCTTGTTAATATATTCCTTATCTTGAATAGTCAGACCAAGGGTACTATCTGTTGGCCTCCCATATCGCCATAACTCTTGTGTCCACCAGACAGGATCCAAACCTCATGCTTTCTGTGGCTGCTATTGTGGAAAGCCTTCATTCCACTGCAGTGGGGCCGCTCAACCTTGGACACCTCAGTTTCCTGAAGGTTAGTGACTGAAATTTCAATGTTGCTAAGTTGCTCTCCTGGAATTAAATACAGCTCAGTGGAATCACAGAGCAGTCGTGGGTCATGCCCTACAGGCCACTTGAGACAATGTAACATCTCCTCCACTATGTTCCCATAATTGATGCCGCAACATCTGCAAGGCTCAGTCCAACCTATGGATATTCCTCATCTGGCCATTCAGCACATGATATGGTGTCCTTGATTCGAACCCACCACCTCTCCCCTACTGGTATATCTCATGATTACAGTTTCTTCTTTCAACTGTATTTCCAGTATCTGCAACCTCATTCCCAAGGTATGCTGTCGCCATAATGTGACAAGATCTGGCAGCTGGCTTCATTTTTGTTTGACCGGCAGTACCCCTCTTTATTTGGGCCCTTATGTTCTGGTTTACAAATCTCGCTGAAATCTATCTGAGTGGCCCCAAAGGGTCGGATGTGGGAGGAAAGCTGACTAACGAGTGAATCTTTATAAAGTAGAAGTGATATTCTTGGCCGATCAAATCTGTCCTCTGATTAATGCTTTGAAGTCTATCCTGATCCTCTTACTCACAATGTTTGGCAGCAGTGTTGTGCTAGACCTCTTTAGCATCTTGGTTGACCATTGGTGGCTTTGAGTCACAATGGTGGTAGTTTGCTTCCATCCTGTTGCCCTTCAAGCTAGGAAACTCAAGGAAAATGTCTTATGTCTTGTGGAATGTGTTCAGCAACCATCCCATATAAGAATGTGTATCCAGTATATTGTTGTGATATTGGGCTATAAGTTAGACATGAAGCAGAAAGATAACACCCTTTAAAGCATTGTGGAAATCATGATGTGGTTAAATGGCTGGGTTGTGCAATGTGGACACTAATATGGCTCACATCCTGTGGCTGAGGTGGTGCATTTCCTTAGCTTGCCATTGGGTGATTTCCTTCTATGTCCTTTTTTGTTAAATGCATGCAGGATAGGGTGAAATTTCTTTTCTTGCATCATCAAATATCTTCTGTTGTTTGCGGTTATGCATGAACTCTTCTACTCATTGCTTCATATGTTTGAACAGGCTGACGTAAATGTGGTGCATTTCTTATTTTTTTTTTCTTTTCAAATCATAAGTATTTGTTTAAGGTACAAAGACAACATCCTCTGTCTCCTCTACACCCCCGGCGATTGAAATCTCAACACCACGAGATTATCACCACTTTTCCAAACACCACCCCCCGCAATGAGTTCGCACTAGGGGGTGGAGTCATACCTCCTCTACACTTCCCTTCCCTTAGGTTTATCCCTTTGGGCCATCTTCTGTCTGGGTTGATGGACTTTGTCTTCTTTTTGTTGATGTTTCCTCTCCCTACCCCGCTTTTCCACTGCCTCGCTTAGAGCATTGACATGGACGGCAACACTGTTCTCAATGCCCATGTTACCGATGGCTGGGTACACGGTTTGCAGTAAGAGAAAACACTTCAACAGGCCTCGGTCGATTCCTCTACTCTCTTTCTCTTTAAGAGACGTGCTAGTCAAGACAGGAACGCGTTTTCCGATAGTTTCTAATGTACAGAGTTAGGGCTACCCATCTTCCTCCTCCTCCTCACATGGTCGAATCCGCTGGCATCCTGCTGCTTCTCGACCTTTTTGCCTGGCACCCACAACTACCTGGCTGGTATCCATAACTACTTCTTCACCATTCGGACTATGACCACGGTGCATCACGGCCTGCCTCTGGGAGGATGGTATTGCACTATCTCCTTCCTCTTTTTCGAGTGTGCTCCCATAATAGATGGCATCTTAGCCTCCCCAGGACTTCGATCATGGCAAGCCTGGCCCCTCCCGCGCCCAGTGTGCGTAATTTGCCAGTTGTCTCCGCTACGTTTGCTTTTTGTTTTTCTTTTGTTCGGATGATTGTGTCATGTGTTTTCCTGACTCTTCCTGCCTGTTCTTTGATTTGATTCCTTTCGTCTATCTTCTTAGCTAGTCAAGGGTTTCTTGTTGGGGGCGAGATGTGCGGTTGGTTCCATACCAGAGGGACTTGGGGGGTTGGCTTTTTCCCAGGGGTAGTT
>Ga0307509_10004163_pt1 | contig 21134 bp, 24 predicted proteins | sample 10_EM_MG_FD_202245 | JGI IMG/M metagenome (GOLD analysis project Ga0307509, IMG submission 202245) | Populus trichocarpa ectomycorrhiza microbial communities from riparian zone in the Pacific Northwest, United States - 10_EM | ecosystem: Host-associated > Plants > Roots > Unclassified | place... | reverse complement strand
TGAAGTACCCGAAAACAGGGATTAAAGACATATATGGCAAAATGTCTGTGCGTGTCTGAGCGCCCATACAAAATATACCCCCCCTGTTTTCGGGTACTTCTTGAGGGGGACGAGTAACAGCTGTTGCTTGCCTCGAGATACGTATGGTATCTGACGACACGGCCATTATTACACAAATACTCAGCCGGCGAAAAAACCTTCTCATTTTCAGATGCCGGTATCTGGTGCCCGATACGAGTAAAAGGACCCCAAACAGTGAACTGCCCGGAGGTGACCGCGGCCCATATAAAATTCAGGAGATTTTAGCGGATTTGTGTGGGACTCTCTCTTCGGCTCCACACTTACCCCCCTCCAGGCACGTTACCCAACTGGCAATGTAAGTGGAAGGTGGGAAAAAACAAGGAAGGTTCGTGGCACAATTTATACCCGGGGGGGTGCTGTAGTATCTACACGTTTACGAGTGCTACTTCATTCTACAAGTACGGTAGTATTGCTCCTGGCCTCTGAAGGTATTAGTACTTGTATGACGGCCTCGCACTGGTGCAGTATAAGCCGTATTAGGTTACTAGATTGTTGCACAGCAGTAGTAGCCTGTGAAATCACGAATTTTTTTGGGGGGAAGGAGCAGGGTGGGTTGCCGTGCGCTCGAGTACCGGTACAGCCTCGTTCCAAAAGTTCTCGCACCCAGGTTTGTACTATGAGAAGAAGGGCTATAATACGAGAAGTTTGTAGGGCAAGGAATCCCATCGGTATCATACTATGGTAGTAAAGCACAGTACTGTAGTTGCAGCTCTAGCGGTCGTGGGGCGGCCAGTTGCGGGCACGAAACACAGTACGAGTTCGCCGGTGACTTTCTATTATAGGGATGCAGGGTTGGTGGAATATATAAGCCGATATTATAGCAGTAGACACAGTTCTGCACTGGTCTCAGAGACTTTGTTCCAGTTGAGGATATCCAGAATGACCTCTGCACTATTCTGGTAGAGGGTGCAGTAGAGACGCTCCAGCATCGGATTCCACGGGATGTGTGCACAAAGAGCAATTCGGGGGAGCATCGTTAAAGAGTTTTGCTGCTAGGACGGCTAGCAATTGCTTTTAGGGTAGAACTGTGCTCCTGCTGCGGTCCTGAATCCGGGGGCAAGCCATCGGTGTATCGTAGACTTCAACAGCACTCTCGAGGTTAAATTCCCCTGGTCTCATTGACTCTCTTCCATATCCTTAGAACCACTTGAGTGCAATTCGGGGACGCGTCTATATCCGGACCTGCACTACGGTATTCGCAGAGAAGAACTCGGAAGACAATTTTAGTCAGGGGGCCTTTTTACTATCGACCAACTCCAAAGTTTGTCCATTTCCGCGCTCTCGTTTCGCGATGCTCGAATATACTTGCATAATATTCGTAACCAAAATTCTTGGAGTCGTTGCCGTTCCGGATCTCAATCACAAGTGGATGAAGATGATAAGAATAGGCTAGCACCGTACCAAACCAATCTTGCAATATTGTCGTAGGATTTCCAAGTTCTCGGAACTTTATGGAACAAGGGGAACAACAGCATTGAGTACTCGAGTGCATCGATGGCCCAAAGGGAGTGAATGGTGGATTTCGTCCTTATCTCGGTGGGATCTGTTCGCGATGGTCAGGGAATCTGATCTTTTAGGTGAGGGCAGACGAACACACAGAAATCTTTCCTAGCCAAAAAAAAATCCCAAAATCCAACCTTTCCTTATCCACCTCTCTTTTTTTTTATAAAAAAAAAAGATTATGCTTTTTAACTCTTCTCTACCGTTTCATAAAGGGCCAAGGGTGAGGTGATTCTTTGCTAAGGTCCCAATTTTTCAATGGCGACGGTGTCCGAGAGGTTTATTGCTAGTGCATGGTTGTTAATTAAGAAGCTGGCCCGCTCCCCACTGCTCCAGTACGAGCACAGTGCAGTGCCACAGTGGGGATGCGCACGGTGATTGAGGCGGAGTAACCAGACGATTACTTAATAGGAAGGAGACTGTGTCCCTGTTACCGGGGCTGGCAGCCTCTCACCTGTCAGAGTCGGAAATAATCCTTGAACCAGGCATACAAGTACAATTGAGCTGAATATTACCCTTGTGGAAGTCATAGGATAGGGGGGGATTTGAAAAGGAGGGATGTCCAAGCATGGTGTTGACAATGCTACAGTACAGGTAGCGGTAACATCGATTAATCATTACTGAACGTCTTCTTCGTCTAAGCTGGCGCCGATGTTTTTTCACTTCACTCCCGAGGAGTGTGCAGGGTGCCGCTTTCGGTCGTGATCCCGCTCTGTACGAGTACAGTACTCGAAAGTTAATGTTGTCCCTCCTACTTGTAAACTAGAGAACCCATACTACCCAATAAGGGCATGCACCTGCCCGCTGATTACTCAATTCAGAGGAATTTATACTGTTTACCCCTGGAGCGTGCCCAAAAGGTAACGGGAGAGCGCTAAGGCTACAAACGAGACCCTTCCCCTACCAACATCTTAGGCTATTCTTGTCTGGAAGACTTGGTGCCTTGATTTGTTGCGTTGGTTTGGTCGGGTGCAGCAGGCAGCCACCAAATGCAGGTACAGTGCAGAACCTTCACCCAGCCCAACCCAAATACTTGCATAACCTGAAACGTAGGCATCAACTGGCCCGGAGCGAGTTGACAGGCGCCCCCCAATGCAAGATCGTCAGCGGGATTCCGTTAATTATCCTCGAAACGCCCAGACAGGTATGATTAGGAAGGAAGGCGGACAAACTAAGCTGATCGATCCACCAATCCACTATTCGTAGCACTTGACGGCTTAGGGTTCACTATGGTGCTGTCCCTCCCCTGTGGCGATTTTTTTTCCTCCTTAACCAGGATTGGCTCAAGGTTATCTGATTGGATGGACAACTATCACTCTCCTGACTAACTCACCAGTGGTTGAGGAGTCGTGATGTATAAAATCACCCCCCCTCCCACCCCCCTACTACCCTCCTTGACTCTCCAGTCGTTTCTTCGATCTCTACAATCGCATCTCCTTGGGCCAAGGTAGTGCCATTCCTTATTTCCCTCTTTTCAATCATTTATATTTCACTTTCATTTTTGTCCCTCTTTACAAGTGCCAGTCACTATCACTCGCTCAGTCCACTCCCACTCATAAAGATTTTTTGATATTTTTTCTCCTTTCTCTTCTCAGATTCAGTCGCTTTTCACTGGTACCCACTCGTCTTCGGAGACCGATTTTTATTTCTTATAATCATAATGCGAGCCGGAAGCGCATTCACCGTTTTTGGGCTCGTTGTCCTACAGGGTGTAGCTGCGACGGTATGTGCTGTAACATGGTGGCGATAGAGAGTTGGATTGAAAACTAATGTATTCATTATATAGGGTTGGCGTGACCAAGACTCCTACTCATGCCCAGGGAATATCAAAAACGATTGTACACAAGATGAAAGCAATGGCTTCGATTGGAGTGACCTACCTACGGGTTCATTCAGCAAGTACAAAGATTACAGTTTCAAGGGTTGGTCCTGCACAACAAAGCTAGGCAAGCGCAACCTTGAGGGTAGAACATTTAACGTAAACATTGCCAACTTCTAACACGCATCGAAAGTATCAAACTAACAATTCTACAGAGCAAATGCATTGAGTCCAATGTTAAGAAGGATGATTTCAGCAACGAGATCAGCTGCGACAAGTCTTTCTCCATCGGTGAGATCGATGTTTCGGTCGATGATGACGATACCGAAGTTGAATTCCACTATGGCATGCCTGATGGCTCCACCTGTAAAAAGGTGAGCAAGTGCAACAAAGATGGTAACACTGTCAAGAACGACCAGTGTGGTGGTGCAAGGACTGTCAAGGTCAAGCTTCCCGGGAACTCCAAGAAGGAATCTTGCAATCTCGGTTTTCATAAGGTCAAGTTCGAATGTAATACCTCCACCACCAGCGCTCCCGTTCCTACTACCACCATCCCGTCGTGTATTGGGATCAATTGCTGCAACGGAAAGCCTTGCCTAACTACTACCCCGTCTGCCTGCACTCCCGGAGAGGGTAAGGACTGTCCAGGCAGCACTACCTCTGCCCCAGTCACCTCTACCAGCAGCGCTTGCGTTCCCGGAAAGGGGAAAGATTGCCCTCCTTGCAATGGGAAGAACTGCCCAGGAACTACCACCTCTTCTCCCAATGCTTCCTCAAGCTGTGTCCCTGGTAAAGGAGGCAAGGGCTGCCCTTCGAACACCATTATTGTTCCTCCTAAATCAACCTCTGTCCCTTGCGATGGATCCGACTGCCCGGGAACTACCACCTCTTCTCCCCACGCGTCTTCAAGCTGTGTCCCTGGCAAGGGAGGCAAGGGCTGCCCCTCGAACACCGTTATTGTTCCTCCTAAGTCGACCTCTGTCCCTTGCGATGGATCCGACTGCCCAGGAGCTACCACCTCTTCTCCCCACGCTTCTTCAAGCTGTGTCCCCGGCAAAGGAGGCAAGGACTGTCCATCAAGCACCGCCATTGTTCCTCCTGGATCAACCTCTGTTCCTTGCAATGGGTCCAACTGCCCTGGCAGGTCCACCTCCACTACTTCGATTCCTTGTGATGGATCTGATTGCCCCGGCACCACCACCTCTTCTCCCTATGCTTCTTCAAGCTGTGTCCCTGGCAAGGGAGGCAAGGGCTGTCCATCAAACACCGTCGTTGTTCCTCCTGGATCGACCTCCGTTCCTTGCAATGGATCAGACTGCCCTGGCACCACCACCTCTTCTCCCCACGCTTCTTCAAGCTGTGTTCCCGGTAAGGGAGGCAAGGACTGCCCGTCCAGCATTGCCATCGTTCCTCCTGGATCGACCTCCGTCCCTTGCAGTGGATCTGACTGCCCTGGCACCACCACCTCTTCTCCCCATGCTTCTTCAAACTGTGTCCCCGGCAAGGGAGGCAAGGATTGCCCATCAAATACCGTCGTTGTTCCTCCTGCGTCAACCTCCGTTCCTTGCAGTGGGTCTGATTGCCCTGGCACCACTACCTCTTCTCCCCATGCTTCTTCAAGCTGTGTTCCCGGTAAGGGAGGCAAGGATTGCCCGTCCAGCATTGCCATCGTTCCCCCTGGGTCGACCTCCGTCCCTTGTAGTGGGTATAACTGCCCTGGCACCACCACCTCTTCTCCTCATGCTTCTTCAAGCTGTGTTCCCGGCAAGGGAGGCAAGGATTGCCCGTCCAGCATTGCCATCGTTCCCCCTGGGTCGACCTCCGTTCCTTGCAGTGGGTCTGACTGCCCTGGCACCACTACCTCTTCTCCCCATGCTTCCTCAAGCTGTGTCCCCGGCAAGGGAGGCAAGGATTGCCCATCAAATACCGTCATTGTTCCTCCAGCATCAACCTCCGTTCCTTGCAGTGGGTCCAATTGCCCAAGTACCACTGGCACCGCTCCTGGTGGGTCCACCTCCACTACTTCAATTCCTTGTAATGGATCCAACTGTCCCGGCACCACCACCTCCTCCCCAGGAGCTTCTTCAAGTTGTGTTTCTGGTATTGGAGGAAAGGGCTGCCCCTCCAGCACTGCCATTGTTCCTCCTGGATCGGCTTCCGTTCCCTGCAATGGATATAACTGCCCTGGCACTACCACTTCTTCTCCCCATGCTTCTTCAAGCTGCATCCCTGGAAAGGGAGGAAAGGACTGCCCGTCTAGCATTGCCATCGTTCCTCCTGGATCGACCTCCGTCCCTTGCAATGGGTCTGATTGCCCTGGCACCACCACCTCTTCTCCTCATGCTTCTTCAAGCTGTGTTCCCGGTAAGGGAGGAAAGGACTGCCCGTCCAGCATTGCCATCGTTCCTCCTGGATCGACCTCCGTCCCTTGCAATGGATATAATTGCCCTGGCACTACCACTTCTTCCCCCAATGCTGTTTCAAGTTGCGTCCCTGGAATGGGAGGGAAGGACTGCCCGTCTAACACTGTTATCGTTCCTCCCGGCCAGACTAGCTCTGCTCCTACTGGATCCTCGACCTCATTGCCTGTTGCTTCTACTCCTGGAGGCCTCACTGGTAGCGTTGGTGTTTCTACTCCCGGATCTTCGATCCCTACTGGCCCTATCAGCATTCCTGCCCCCGCCGGCAGCTCCACCGTCAAGGGTTCCGTCTCGGTCTCTTCCCCGCCGGCAGCCGCCACCACCCCTGCAGCCCCTCTCCCGCCAACCGAGTGCCCGCCCACTCTCCCCCGCTGCCTTAAGACTTGGATCTTCATCATCGATTGCGACGATACCGCCGATGCTTCCTGCTTCTGCCCTCACGCAGAGTTTGTCACCAAGGTCTCCGAGTGTGTCCAGTCATGGGGCAAGGATGATGCCGATATTAGCAAGTCTCTCGAGTATTTCTTGGGTATCTGCCAGCCGTATATTCCTCAGAACCCTGCCATCGTCACTTGCCTGCCACCAACCATCACTCTCCCTCCCCCACCGGCCAACGTCCCCGCCACCACCGTTGTTCAGACCATCACCACCGTCGTCCCTTGCCCGGTCACTACTATCGCTACTGGGCCTTCTTCTGGATCGGTTGTTTCCACTATCGTTTCCACCAAGACTCAGACCATCACTATTCCTCTCGTTAAGCTTATCGTCACCGCTACTGATGCCACCTTGGTCTACCCAACTCACCCGGCCACCGTGTCGACAACTCGGCCCCCGACTGGACCCGGCTCTACTACCAATGTCCCTGCTGGCCCCACCACGCTCGTCACCTCGTCTGTCCGAAGCAGCGGTGCTCCGGCTCCTCCGGTTGCCTCGAAAACACTTGCTGGTGTCCCCAAGAATGGAACTGCCACCACTACCGGCCTACCTCGGAATGGAACTGCCCCAACTAATATCATCGTCTCGCCGGGTGCTGCATCGGGTCTTTTCCCGGCTACGTTTGCCGCGGCTATTGGTGCTGTCTTGGTCGTTGCATTCCAGTTTTAGGTGTTTGTGATTAGCATTAGAGTTCCATATTCTTTCTCTTTTTACTCTTGCTTTGTACGGTAATTTGCATGTTGGCGCAAGTTGATCTTTACTTTCGGTGGGGTTATGATAATGGATTTGCAAAAGGTTGGATGGATCGGAGGATGTGTACTGATGGCTGCATCCTTGTTAATATATAATTCGTGTTGGCCAAGTAAGGGGTTTCGCTGTCATTAAGGATTTGTGAATTCGCGTGAATTGAGTGATCAATTATGTCTGGAAGGGGGCTCTTGTTGAGAAGTGGTAAAGCAGAGCCCGACCTTTTAGTAAAACACGGTGCGATGCAAACATATGCCCGTCTCAACCACCGCAGTCCGTGATCACCACAAAATTAACACTAACCACTACCGCATTCTCACCACCTTTCACCCCCGCTCCCAAGCCGCCATCACGTTCCGCCTTAAGCCCAAGATGTCTAACCCTCCCTGGAAGCCCCTCTTCCTAACACACATTGAAACCCTCAAGCCCCCCACCTTCACCCTCGCAACAACAACCACCGTGCCTCCTACTCACCCATCCCTAAACCCTTTCCACGACCCCCAAACCCCTCAGCCCCCCTCGCACCCTCCAACCCCGCGCTGCCGAACAATGATCTACCGCGGCCTCCTAACCTCCCTCCCGCCAAATCCTCAAAACCCACTCTCAAACCACAACCCACCACTCTACACCTCCCACCTGCCAACCTTCACCACGGACTCGCGCATGACAAAGTCCTCGGAACTGCTATCCACCTCTAAACCCGGAGAATCCATGGGTACCTCTGCCGGGGAGTACGTCGAGGCCATGTTCTGGTTCGAGTCAACACAGAACCAATGGCGCATGCGCGGGCGAACATACCTCCTCGCAGAAGATGACGTAGATGAAACCCCCGCCATCACGGACGTGCTCAAGCGATACCTCGTCCCGCAGGGCACCGGCACCTCCTCCGGGGGTGGGGAAAAGAAGGAGTGGACGTGGAAGAAAGAGGTACAAATGCACTTTGCGAACCTGACACCCGCACTCCGGGGCAGTTTTGCTAACCCGCCGCCCGGAACCCCGGTTTCGCCGGGGGATAATGAAGGCGTGGTTAAGGGTGCTAAGATCCAGAACGAGGATGTCATGAACAAGGATGGGATCGCGGCGGCTGCCAGGAGGAATTTCAGGGTTGGAGTTGTGGTGCCTGAGATTGTTGAACGGTTGGACTTGAAAGAGGATGATGCGAAGGCGCGCAGGTGGGTGTATTGGATTGAGGACGGGAAATGGAAGGTTCAGGAGACCTGGCCTTGAGGGCAAAGAGTGCTTTGATAATATTGTATTATATTGCGCAGTCTACCGGTATCAATGGTTTGTAGATAGCCTGTTGTCCATAATACGACAGATGGGGGGGGAAGACGAGCAGCAAAATAGATAAGCCTTAGTACATATCAATCCCCGATTCCCATTCCAACCCCAACGGAAAGCAAAGGAGTAAAACCCCAAATCACCCCTTTCCCCTCTCAATGACAATCCTGTTTCTCCCGGGGCCCTTAATCTAAACCCTCTCATGCAAGTGCATCTCATGCTGCTGGAGACAAGGTAATATCTTTAATATCGTAATAGTAAAGAATACGAGCACCACCCTCAACGTGAAAAGACTGGCCGTGGAGGCTCTAGGTTGGTATGGCCTGGCCTTGTGACTCAAGAGAATGAAGTCTACAAAAAAGGGTTTGTAGAAAAGGCTCTCAAAGCCTTTGAGGCATCACCGCATCTAAGAGGTGCTTCTAAAGAAAACTCAAGCACAAACTTAATGCTTTGGAGAAACCTTTTGACCGCAAAAGAAACAGTGCTCCCCCAATTTCCCCCCGACTTGCCTCGTCACAAAAACACGCTGACTATCCCCAGTCCCTAGTGAAGAACAACTTGCCTGATGCTTGTTTGCGGGTTGGGCTGGAGGACCAAAGTAGGGAGGGCCTCGGGGTTTAAATCTGGCATGATGCGGTGGTATTGTGATGAAAGCTTCGTTCAGGAACGGGCTTGAATACTAGCTGGCTGGGGTTTTTGAACATGTTTGTAGATGCTTCCGGTTTGCTTGACCAAGCCCGAGCAGTCAAGCACCTCAGGCAAAGGCGTGGTAGCACTGTCCGCCTGCTCCTTCTGTCTATTGTATTATTAAGGTTGTAGGAAGCGTCAATGCTCTGAACAGCACTTTTAGCACTTGGTGAAGAGAATTTGTGCCCCGGTATAAACCTCTATCCCATATCAATGTGCCCAGCATTGCACCGCTACCCCGTATGTACTTGACCTAGGCAGGAAGTATCTGGAAATACGGGTGGTGAGTTTGTGATATCATACGCACGGATTTTTTGCCATATATTTCGCGAATTCTGGCTTCGGGATACTTCCCGCCTGGCACGAGTAGTGCCCAGTCAGAACGCGCAGGGTTGCAGTGGGTTCTTGGGAAAGTAGGGAAAATAGAAAAGAAGAAAAAGGTAGAACCGTCCAGGAGATGAGTTTTGGCGCTGGAAGGTCTAAAGACGAGCAAAAAGTTGTTGAAGTTACTGTTATCTCCTGCAGGATACTATCAGAAACCGTGGTCCACCGGTTTCTTTTGAGTCAATTTTCTATTGAAGTGCGCTTGATTCCGGGAAAAGTACTGGTTGGGTGGGGTGGGCTTTTCTTGTGGTTTTGTATGGACCCAATATCACACGATTGAACTGTGTATTATAGCTAGCCATCACTAGGGCTGGAATGAGATGGATGCAGTACCGCACTGTAAAATATGCGGGATATAAGGTCTGGTAAGAACCCACGGAGCAGTTATCTGAGGTTAATTAGTTAAATATAATAATATGATATATCCCTATTTTTTAGGTTAATAGTTCTTACCCTTCTAGGGCAAGATAGTTCAACTCAGAGGGTTCCAAAATGCCCTGGGACATTGCTAAGTAGGGCTACAAATGAGCAGTAAACAAAAACTAGCTGCGCACTTGCAACTATAAGTAGGGTGGACTCCCCCCACACATTCTTGATGAACCACAAACCAAATTCAACCCTTCGACACACGGAGCCTGAGTACTGCAATCATGGCTGACAACTCGGTGGAGACAATGGATTCCAACGAGAATGCGACGGGTGAACCTTCCACCCGTAATCGCCATATCCCAAACCTAGTCGGATTATTAGAACGACTTCGTGCACTTAAGGAGGCAAGCGCCTTGCTCCAAGAGGAGCGGGACGCAGTGTCCGCTGAGCTTGACGACCTACTACTCACTTCGAGGCTTTCGTCGAAGGAGTACAGGCAGGCGCGGAACCAGTTTATCGACGTCTTCAAGCGTGACAAGCTTGGTGCCTCAGACGGCCCAGACAGCGAAACCACCTGGAAAGGATATATTTCAGAGCGCCCAGGTGATGCCATTGTCGACGCAGCGCTTTATACATCGAAGGAGAGATTCGACATGGATACCTTTGAGAGACTTTATGGGTTGGACCCTCTGCGGGTATCAGACCTGAGTGAGTGCTAGCCCTTACAATTTCCTAGAAAGAGTTTAGCTAACATTTTTTTTCAGAATACGAGCCAGCTATTATTGCCATAAACGCCCATGCTGGCACTGTTTCATCCCAGTGCAAAGTTGGCAACGAGAAATTCTACGAGTCATTCGCTGCGTTTATCAAGCTCCTAAAGGCAACAGGCTACGGTGAAGGCTGTTTGGATGATGGGGAATCGGATAGATTGATGAGTGCGTGCCAGTTTTTTTTAGAGTGTAATGAAATGGAGGTTAGGGATGTCTAAGGCAGGGCGCACGTTTGGGTTTGGATCGCTGACTGGCTGGCTGTTGTTAATTGTGCCCAACCGATTGGGATACAGCCTACGGGAGGTGGGGAGCCAGGATGACGAGAACTCAATTTTATGTGGCACCTTTAGTGCATCTTAATGTCAATGGTAGTGTCTGACCATCCAAAATCACGGATCTAAGCTCATTTCTCCTCCGGTTTTTCTCCTATTGGAACAATTCCTTCCTATACTCTACTGTAGGCCTGCGAAAAATATCATCCAAATTATGCTAGCTTTTTGTAGAAAAAAGACTATACAAGCTTAGTTGGTTTTTTTTTTCCTGGGGGCTCTAGTTTACTGGCCTGACGAAAAATATTCCACAAATTACCTTAACTTTGCGCGACAGGCATACGAAAAACTCTGATCAAGAGAAAAAATTCTGACTCCAGGAGTCCTCCCCATGACCTCAAACTACCTTATTTGCTGCCACTTCAGGGCATGCCCCACTATCTCTCGAGTGATATAATGTGAATGTACCTGATCGCGATTAATTAGCGCGCTGTATTAACAGCCCCCAAGGGGCAATGCACAGTGTAGGGGATGTAAAACGCGAGGTTTCTCTGTCGATTGTGGGCGAGTTTTAGTTATTGGATACCCTCGAGTGGAAGATCCCCCATTCGAATAACATAATATTATTATTGTGTATATACCGATAATTATCCTTATACTCGTATAGCAATCAGTCCACACAATAATGGGCAAACATGAATGAGTCCCGGAAGGAAAAGAACTCCTTAAATTATCTCCCCGGTGCGATATATTGGGGGAGCCTAGCCTACAACCCTCGAGCACTCTCCCTAGATTCCAGATTCCACATGTTACAGCCACAATAAGAGATCCCACAACCAAAATGTCTTAGTGTCCTGATTGCCCTAATCTTGCTCCCGCATAGATGCATAGACCATGCTCATACATCCACGGCCCCAAACCATACCCCCACTGCGTTGGTGGTTGGTTGGTGTTCCGGTACGAGTATCGCAAGAGCAGGCAAGCATAACACGGCACACCTAGCTACCCCAAACGGCCCTTCCAAGCCATGTCCACCGAGTTGGTAAGTTGATAATTGCTACAAATAGCTAATATTCTTCACAAACATTTTGCCGCAGAACTGTATACAGAAAAATCAAGCGAACCGGCATTTACCTAACCAGCCAACGAACCCCATATAGTCCGCACATTCATATACAGACCTCGTCTCCGGGGCAAAATATCACACCACAATCAATCCCATAGAACATGTTCGTGCTACCCACAAACCCCACGACCGACCAACCACCGCACTCTCTTCAACCCATATATCATATGATATATCATACCGATCTTCCCGAGACGTGGTAAGGACTACATTGAGGGTTTAGGGTTGAGTTATATATCATATTATCATATCATAGCTAACCCGGCCGTGCGATCATGGTCGAGTGAGCACCGGTGAGTCTTGAGCGCGTCGGATACCGAGAGTGAGTTAACTCATATTATATAATATGTCACTATCTCAATGTCCAATCTGATGGTCTGATAGGGTGAGGTTCTGGTGGCTGATGATCAGATAGGGGAGAAAAAAAATTCCCCCTGACCGTTAGTCACCACCGCTCTATATTCTCCCATTCTCCATCACCATCCATGTTATTCACCCACTGAAGAACTCCCCCGTGATATCTGGAATCCCATAGTTGTTAGGGTATGATAGTTAGTTTGGGGTACGACCGGTTTAGGGTCGTGACTGCCGCTTGTGGGGTTTTCCCGTTGTGTGGGTTTTTCCTGTTTAGTGCGTTTGTGCGCTCTCTTTCTGTATCATACCTAGTCTAAGCTACCAGTAGAGAGCTTCCTGTATTTGTACATCGAACATCACACATACCACAACCACCACTTACGTGCTTTTCTCCTGGACTTCGCGCCGTTACCTACGCTACTACCCCAGTCATCATTGGGTCGTGAGCGAGCTGCCATCAGAGTGTCGCTATCACCCCGCAGCCCTCCTATTATATTCTTTTATTCTTTCTCTTCTTTCCTTCACTTGGATTTTCTTCAATCTTCGCATTTATTACACCTTTTCCCCCTGCACGGAATCCTGCCAACCCCATGAAACCCGCTCAATAAGCACAAACACAAAGACTGTAAGGTAATGGATCACGCTTATGTTCCGACGACTGAAGATACTTTAAAGTTCTTCAACTTCCCTGAGTGGACTGGCCTTGACGGCCGCCCAGTGGAAACTCTCTTTTGAGCAATGGGAGTAATGGTAAGATAGCTCCGTGTTAGGCTAATGGGTTTGAACTTGGGCTAACCTTACCTGAGGATCAGCGCTCCCCGAAAACCCTCCGACCCCATTATGGCAACTTGTCTTGAAGCAATTCGAGGATTAGCTGGTGATAATATTACTGGCCTCTGCATCTCCCTCGGTGTCATTTGTATTGGCTTTTCTGGAGTGGGGTGCCGGGCTGACAGCTTCTGTAGACCCTGTTGTTGTGAGTGATCCTTTTTGCATATTCCCGGCTGGAGTTTTTGGTAAAAGTGCTGATGTTTGGTCAAGATCCTTACTCTCTTGATTCTTAATGCAGTTGTGGGTGTTTCCCAAGAAAGTAGTGCCGAAAAGGCAATTGCTACCCTTCAGGAATATCCCGTCAGCAAGGCAGAAGTTATTCGGAATGGTGATGTTTCCCAGATTCGGGCTGAAGAACTTGTTCCCGGCGATATTGTCGGCGTAGCAGTCGGTGATGGGATACCAGCTGTGATGCCGTGTGATTGCCATCATTAGCAGCACCTCCTGTGTCCACTAAGCCATCCTCACTGGCGGGAGCGAGGGCCTCAGCAAAAATACACTCCCTGTCAAGGACTCTATGGCTGCAAATTATACAGACTTGACAAGCCTGGTGTTGATTCAAATAGGACAATGAACGGAATTACCGGCTCGCTACTCGTGTCGACCCGCGGGACAGACATTTTACAAGCCCTCAGTATCCATGATCAAAACCACTCGGGGGGCCAAGACTGGCCTCAGATCTCGAAGGCAAAGAAGTAATCGAACCGGTCGCCGAGCAGTAGTCGGGTTCGCAGCAGCCTGCTGTCTCGGCTTCGAAGAGCCCTCCTCATGGTGCGAGCGTCAGAGCAAATATGGCGAGGACACCCTGCCGTGAAGGCAAAACCATAAAAGAGCGCTACATGGCGCAACGCGGTAGGTCGGTAATACCTCTCGCCGAACTAGGCATGCCCGAGAAAACCTACGAGCCCGTGGAGAAACGGCAAGACTATCGAACACTCGTAAAGCTGTGCTCGGGGGAGATCTCCGAATTGGAACTGGTAGATATACAAAACCGTGTCTACGAAGCAGTCAAAGTCATCGGGAAGACATCCATCGACACCGAAGGCGCCGTGCAGATCAGCCTAGAGAAATACGCGGGCTGCACACTAGCCAGCAAGGAGCGGGCCAGCTATCGCTAACTCTGGAAACGCGCCCTTGCCCGGGCCGTGGGGGGGAAGGTGATGGGTATGAAGGATCTTGCAGACCTGCTTGGATCGGCCCCCCCCTCCTACTATTTACTCCTGAAATCGCTTTAGAAATTGCAAGAAATCTTGGAAAAGCTACCGAGCATGAGGATGAAACACCGGATGAGATCCACTAGAGCCTAGGGGTAAATATTGTGGAGAATATTCCGGAAAATATGTCGGAAATGTAGGTATGGGCAATGCTATTTGATACCTCACGACAATCCGCTAATGGCTATGAATCTAGGTTTCTACAGGTTTCCTTAGATATCGATGTCATTTTACATGAACCAACAATCTCCGGCGGAAGAGAAAACCCAAGATGGCAGCCGGACTGCAGCCGAGAGATGGTTATGATGCGACGATCGAGAGGATAAGGGCTCAAGATGGAGAGATATCCCGACCAGGAAAGACGGCATTGAGGTGGATCACTTGTGCAGAATGGCCACTGTGTGCGAATCAGCTCTGCCACACCCTTGAAGTCAAGCTAGGCTCCACGGATCCCGACATTGGCAACATCCCTTCAATGTCGACTTTCGTAAGCTGCTGTCAATGGCTTGTAATGGTGGATAACGAAGAATCAACTGTGCGATCCATCCACTTTACTCTGCAGCAGCTTGTTTTCACTCGTAAGAAAAATACTCTTGCAGGCCGTGTTGACAAACCCCTAGTAATGAGTCCTGTACATACTTAGTACTATATAATTGACTTTTATGTACTCATATTATGTATCAATCTCTAAGTTATAGATATTAAAGTATGGATTTTACAATTATCGATTTCCTTGGCCACATAATACAAACTAGCAGAATTTTCAATAGGATAAAGCCCTCAAGGTCTTGAGGGGGGCTGCTAGTAAGTAAGTATGTACTATATGATGCAGTATGGTTAACTTAGATGGTGAGGGTTGGGCGTTGTATGTATGGTGTTCGAGACTTGCCCGCTGGCTATCCATAAGCATTAGTTTTTTTTTTTTTTGGGGGGGGGGGTTCCTGCCGTACCGTACTGGACCATACCTAACCCCCAGCCCCCCACCTACCCTCCCCTTCGCCCAGTACGCTACCAGTGAACATACGGAAACACGGCCTATCATTTTAACAACAGATTATTCTCACACCTCCACTTCCAGCCCCTCCTTCTCCGCAAGTCTCTCCGAAGATATTATAGCACTGTAGTTCCTGTCATAGGAATGAAATAGGAGTCAGATGTAGTCAGCTCAATCACTTTTGGTTCTTGAACCATAGGGCACTATTTCCAAGATGAAGCCTCATGATGCTGTGCCTACGTACGCCATTGATTTTGGTGAGTGATCCGGATGTCAAGCGCAAAAGTCGTCGTACGCACGCACTGCGCTAGCAACGCAATGGGGGATACGGGTAATGACCGAAATAACTTTATCGATATAGTCACTCTCCCACCACCGCGGGCATGATGTTCAAACAAGCGCGACACACTCAGCCGCGTAGTATTATTGGACGCCAAAAAGCCAACTAGCCAGCTACCTTGGTGACTTGGGAGTACGGTACCGGTGTCTACCGAAGCCATGTGTGTCGCTCGATACTTATTCGGTCAGAAACAAAGTTCGTGGAAACTGATGGGAGTAAATGTTGAGTAGATAGTTCTACGCAGAGCAAGTATTACATTCGTTTTGGGTGCATTCTTCTAGTGACTCCGTTGCGTGATTTTGGCTCTCAAAGGGCCCGATTTCGGGGGTCGGGCACCACCCGACCTTCAGGAAGGCCCTGTCTTACTGTAGAGGAAACCTGGATGGTAAAAACTCGTTAAATTCACCATCGGATTGCGTAACGGAGGTCTCTGTACTCGTACCGTGTGCCGAACCGCAATAGGCTTGACAGGGCGGATTAACAGGATTACGAATGCTAGTTAAAGAGATACAGTAGGTCCAAGCTTAAATAAGCCGTACCCCGTCTAGAAAAGAGAGATCATTCCTTCTCGGGCTGTTTTGTCTCAGATTTGCGGGGGGTAAGGCCTCCAACACGTAGACAGTCTACTAACACCTGCACATTATGACACGACAAATTGCGTCGACCTTTTGTGACGCGGCCATAGGTCTCTATCCTGTACTCGAGTACATATAGACTCCTTTGTGTTCGCGTGCCATAGGTATCATTAAGAAAGGAGGCTCCTCTTAACACCCTTACTAGAGTAGGCCCCCGCAGTACTGCCCCACTTCCAGCACATACGACCGACTCACCACCAACAACTACCTTAGTCAATACAAGGACAAGAAGAAAAAGAATCCCCATCATGACTCTCCTCAGCCTCCCAAACGAACTCCTCCTCCAAATCTCCACTGAACAATCCCTTCCCGAGATAAACGCCTTCCTACGCACGAACCGGCGCCTAGCAATCCTCCTCCGCCCCGCGCTTCTAGAAAAACTCATCCACATAGGCCCGAGCGAGTACGCCACGCGAGCGCTCTGCCACCTCGGCGAGCGCGGGGACACGCGCACCGTGGCATGGCTGCTGGATCGGCGCATACTAGAGCTCACGCAGACGGACGTACTCTTAAATATACTGTGCGTGCAGAGCGAAGCCATCATGCTAACGCTGCTAGATGCGGGCTTGGATCCGGAGGTCCGCTGCCCGCTCGATCGTACGCTGCTCATGCATGCGGTGGAGCACGGATGCACGGGGGTAGTTTCCCGCTTACTCGCGCATGAGAAGGGGATTGATGTTAATGCGCGGGATTTCTTCAACAGGACGGCGCTGCAAACCGCAATTGGGTGCCCGCAGAGGGAGGAGGTGGTGATGATGCTCCTTGCTGACCCTAGGGTTGACATCAACTCGCCTGATGAGGGCAGGAGCATGGCGCCGCTGAAAATTGCCATCAGTCGCCACCTCGTGGACATTGTGGCAGTGATTGCTCGGGACCCCCGGATTCGGATCCCCCCACTGGACGGGGAGGATACTTGGCTGCACTGGGCCGCATTGTACGGGTCCAAGGACATGGTCAGCTTCTTCCTCGCGGACCAGCGAATCAACGTCAACGCCCGGAACCAAGCCGGCTTGACGGCCTACATGGTTGCGGTCCTCAACACTCAGCCCCGGTCGATTCACCTGCTGCTGGAAGACAAGCGTGTTGATAGGTCCCCGGGCCCCGAGCCCGCGCTTATGCCCATTCACCTCGCCGCCATGCACGGGTGGCCGGGGGTCATGCGGATACTCCTCGCCGACGAGACCGTAGACGTCAACTCCAAACACAGCGGCGAGACCCCGTTGCACACCGCTATCCGCTTCCGCCAATCGGAGGCTGTGAGAATGCTCGTGGATGATCCCAGGGTCGACGTTAACCTCTGCTACGGGGATGAGCCGCCGTTGAACCTGGCTGCTGGAAATATGCCCGTTTGTCGGGAGATCGTACTGCTATTGCTTTCTAGGGACGACGTGGATCTCGGTATCCTCAATCGGGGTGTCCCGGAAGGTTGGGATCCGGGTCTTCAGAAGATGGTTCTGAGGGACGTGGTTGGGCACGCGCAGAGTAAAGCTAGGCGTCCTGGGAGTGGCTCTTATGACGGGGCTCGGGCCATGCCGATGGGTGTTATGGAGCAAATTCGAGCTTGTAGAATGTGTATCCCTAGGAGATCGGGTGATGGTTGGTGATTTGGGATCGAATGGAATTGGAGCGTATCATATCATGCAAGTTATATTCGGTTGGCGGGATGTGCCAGTAAAGAGTACTTGGTTTGTTGATCAATTTCCTATTAAGCTGTTCCATGTACCATATTGGCATAGCGTATTAAATCTTGAAAGATAATGCTCGCATTTGTATCGATAGACCCTTTCCGGAGAGGAAATGCCTGAGAAGTAATTCCATTCCCCATGTAAGTGAAAACACAGACCCGCCGCCCACAATCGCTTCTAAGATGTAACGAGTGAAGAGGTTAGTGGTATTAATAGTAGAAACCCCAATAAGATTATCTATCCCCAAAACTAGCCCCTGTCAGAAAAAAAAGAAGAAAAAAACTTAACCAGCAAAGCCAAATCCTAAACTACGGTACAAGTCGCGGGGAGCCAGAATTCCTCAAAAACGATTAGGCCTTTTATATATATGAAAAAGAAAAGGAAACCCCCACACACACAACTCCATTACCCATCACCCATTCCTCTCATCTCCCCTAACAAAAAAGTCAGCACCTCCCCCCAAGAACCAAAAACCAGAGCATATCGGGGGATCAGAGGGGGACAGACCTACACGCTAGTATCCTTAGCGTACAAACTCCCCGTCCTATTGAGCGGCCGATCAATCAGATCGACCTTATTCCCATACGTGTCCTGGAAGAGAATCGCCTTGCCAAACTTCTCCTCCCTCGGCTTCTCCTCCAGGAACTTGACGCCGACGGACTTCATCTTGCTGTAAGCCTCCTCGAAGTTATCCACTTCGAAGAACAGGAAGACCGCGTCCCCCGCCTGGTTGCCCACCGCTTTCTGCTGCCGCCTGGTGACGGCGCGGGCGACGCGGAGGCCGACCATTGGCATCATCTGCGTGAGCTTTGGCGGGGTGAGGACGATGAAGCGCTTTCCCGGCTCGGCGTTGTCGTCATCGACTTCACTGTCCTCGTGGATGGTGAAGTTTAGGAGGCCCGCGTAGAAGGCTAGGGCTTCTTCGTACTCGTGGCAGAGGAGGGTTACCAGGGAGAGGTGCTGGGTTGGGGTCCAGTTTGTGAAGCCCATCTTTGGTTGTTTTTTTGGTTTTCGGTTGTGTGGTTGTTGTTGTTGGGGGTGGTTGTGGTAGTGGTAAGTTAGTGGTTATAGAGAGGCGGGATATCTAGCTAACGGCTTTGCTATTTCCTGCGGGAGGGGAGCAGTTGACGGGGAAAGGTGTTTTTTATATTTGCTCGTTGATAACATTTTCCTTTGATGTTGCGTTGCGTGATGATACTACTACGGTGGGCGAAACCTGTTGTTGAAGGGTTGTGACGTAAATGGGTTGGAGGATCCCTGTTCCCGGCGGCCAGGGAACGTTAAACCTGGTGTAACTTGCATACAGGTAACTTCAACGCAGGGATTGGACCAAGGAATACCGGTATTTGGGGAATTTCATCATCGAGACTTGGAGCGTGAATAAGTCAGCGGTAGAAACTCGATTCGTTGGGCATAAGTTTACCCAGTAGCGTGGGGTTCAAGCGATCCTTCACTGCAGAGATTTGCTAGCTTGGATGTTCGAGTGGCTTAGGTCCCTAAGCAGGCGGCTCTCCTGATAGCTGCAGTATTATACTGTGGCTCTCTTGGGCTTCTTGGAACCCTAAGGTAGCAGATATCTCGGACCAATAACGTTAACGGTATGAGAGGCATCCTGTAGACTCGCCCAGACTCACGAACATGGCTGATATTCCATATCTCAAGTAGTTACGAAGGCACAATACAAGTAACATCACTTGAAATCATCAGCTGTATCTTGCTATCGAATACCACCCCAAATGCCTAACTACCCAGACGGAGTCCACAATGGTGCACGATGCGCAGGTGCTTCGCAATGGGAGCTGATACTAGGCCGGGCTTGAAGCCATTAAGAACTAGAATAATAAACGATTGGACCACCGGCCCACAGGAGTCGCTTATCGAGTGACTCCTTATGATCCCGCAAAGGCCCCTACCAGTACTTTAGCCCTGCAACAGCCACCCTGCGTATCAAACCGGCACTCTAGCTCAAAGAAATTTGTATCCACGTTTGCTCCCCGGCCCTTAAGATCTATCCTTTTCTGAGAATTGGGGCTTTGGCTAGCCTCCCTCGCAGGTCGGGGGTCCTGGAACATTTCCTTACCCACCAACGCATTTCCCAGCCACGAGGGAAAAGGATTTAAAAATTTACTGCAAGTATGCAGAAGCACAAAGCAGGAGGGCAACAAACAAGCACATCCCAAGACCCTCACATCACCAGTAGAACGGGAATATAGGATCAGGTAATAAGGAATAAATACTTTGGGCATCAGGGCAAAAGTACCTTCTCGAAAGTGACCCTGAGAACTTGGTATCGTACCAACACCAGTACTAGCACAGTGCCGTGGGTAGATCGGGAATTCGGCACTCCGCTCGGAATCGTCGAGTCTTATCCGGGCCTCCTTACTACCAAATTTCACAAGTATCCGGATGCCTTGGCGCCAAGCTATTTTTGCCCAAAGCGAGAATGCGCCGGGGATGATAATATTGAAACCATTAACTACTATCCATGAAATTTATTCCCTCCCTTTTGGCTAATACATTGAGCTAGAATACTAGGTAGCTTAGATACTTCCCTGTTAATTTCCTCTATCGTGATCCTTTCCCATTCTTGCTTTAAAATTAATTTCATTTCCCCAGCTGTAGTCACCCTTTCAACACCTCTCCGGGTTTGGATCCTAGACTTCATTATGTTCCACAAGTGCTCTATCGGGTTTAAATCAGGTGAATTAGGTGGCCAATCAACCTTATTAATCGCCTCCTTGGTTCTCTCATAGTTGGTGAAGTCCGAATCATGTGCCGGGGCATTGTCTTCCATTAAGAGAAAGTCTGGGCGGACCAACTTTCGTGCATGGCATGTGGGCCACAATAGCGGACGAGCAAGATCAGTCACATACCGCCATGAGTCTATACCCTTTGAATCCCCCCTCTTTAGCTTCTTAATCTTATACTTCTTACCTCTCCATGACTGAGTTGTTTTTGTCTTAACACCAGTAAGAGAAGCAAGAAGACGGGCTTCACGAGCATCAGCCAATTCCACTCTTCGTAATTCCTTCCACTCCTCGGATGCTCGCCATGCAGTATTTAGACGAAACTCCTCTTCCCCACAGTTCTCATTATAGCTTAGGATCTTGCTCGCGGCAGTGACCTTTTCCTCCTCAGTCTCACTCTCCCAAACCCAGAATGGGCCTTTCCATCCATAGGATATCATTCCCCA
>Ga0307509_10004162_pt1 | contig 21136 bp, 28 predicted proteins | sample 10_EM_MG_FD_202245 | JGI IMG/M metagenome (GOLD analysis project Ga0307509, IMG submission 202245) | Populus trichocarpa ectomycorrhiza microbial communities from riparian zone in the Pacific Northwest, United States - 10_EM | ecosystem: Host-associated > Plants > Roots > Unclassified | place... | reverse complement strand
CACCCCCGACGTTTCCACCTCCTCTCTCACCCTCTCTAACGTCTGTGCGCTCCTCTCTCCCCCGCGATCTGGTCAACACGAATCTCCCCACCATCTCCCCGACCATCTATGATCCAAGCCATCAAACACCCCGCGATCAATCCCACATCTACGTGATAGAACTCCCCTCCTCCGCCCGACCCCCAGCAGAAAGCACAACCCAACTTCTCGCCCCGATAACACGGCCCAACGGGACCACCGATTCGATTCCTCATCCACCCAATCGCTAGTGGTTCGGGCTTATAGTTCTGCAATACACCAAGCTGGACTTGGCCGCCGTTGCCGGACCCACTTCTACGAAAGGGAGGGCTGAGCTTGCGAAAAAACGTGATACGGAGTCCGTGAATCTATGGAACGGGAAGTGTACGGTCCGGATGGTGCTGTACATTACAAACACATGGTCAGTGCTTGTAGGAGTTTTCACGGTGTCAGGAAAGGTGCGCAGGTCACCCTCCCGGATCCGCGTCTGGTGATTCCACTCACCTCCCTACCCAGCTACGAGAACGACATCAAATTCCTAGGGAATAACCGTCTACCCGTCCGGGGGCGCTTCGTTGTGGTTCCCTCCTTGCACCCCAGAAATTGATGTTCGACGTTACCAAGAACAGGGAAGTTGGGTTCGACCTCTTCCGTGAAGACCCTTTCACCCTTAAGGGTATTGGGCAGGTATAAATTGACCCGAGTGACAGAAAGACGATGAAGAACACTACCAAACCGAGTCGGTCAACGAGCAATGTGTTGCTGTACATTCGAAGTGAACGGTTCCCATGTATTAACATTCACTGAGCGGAATCCAAGAGTAGTGTATTTTATACAAAGAGTTTGGTTTACAAAAGGCGAGGATTTCGATACAAGACGCTGGTTTTCTCCCCCTACAGGGCGGTATGCCAAGATATTCGGAAGTACAACGTTCGTTATGTTTTGTCGTGGATCACCCACTGTCGTTACCAGTCGCTAATTAATGACCCAAGAGGGGACCGCGCTCCTCGTCGGCGAGAGCGATGCGGTTACCGGTGTTTTTGATGTAAAGACCATAAGTGGCCTTGAGAACCCAAACGAGGGACAAGATGGAGAAGGCGAGAGCGGACCAGTGAATGAAGCTGCGAATGTTTGGGGTCAGGTTGAGTTTTCAGGTCGATGAATAGGACTTACCCGGAAGAGCGCTGGTGATCGAAGACGGCCCACAAAGTCCACGAGATGACGAAAGCGCCAGGAAGGTCGCCCTCGGTGGATGAAAGCGCGTAGGCGGTTGCGGTGGCCTCCAAGAAGAAGCTAGAAGGGAGATGAGCGACGTAAGTCCTGGACCTCTGATTCGAAGACCTAGAACTCACAGGGCAAGGAAGACAAAGACCTTGGTCCAAACCCCAGCGTGATGCTTGTCCGCGTCAACACCAAACGCCTCAAATGCGGTCAAAATCACCAAAACGGTGGTCCACCCATGCCACATGGAGAATGGCAAATGCACGAACAACTCATCGCCGACCGACTCGGAGGAGTGATTCTTCTTGACGATGTAGTAAATGTGACTGACGGACGAGGCGACCAAAAGGGACAAGAGGAAAGCGGCTACGTAGTGGTGGTGGGCCCAAACGGTGACGAAGACGGCGTTGAGGACGGCGAGGAGAGGGAACCTCCAGCCTATCCCGTCGATCACGACGGTCTTCGCGTGAGCGGAGGTGAACTGGTAGATGATGGTGCCCAGGAGGAGGAAGTGGATGATGGACCAAGCGAGGAAGGCCCAAGCGGCCGGGGTGAAGTACGTCTGCTTGATGTGGTTGTAGATCGAGTGAGGGGCGGCTACTGTGTAGATGTTCGACCCCAAGAAGAGGAGGTAAACGAGGACATTGACGATCTTGAGAAGAATACCGTCTTTCCACTGTGCGGAGGCCATGTTTTGAGTGTCCAAGATTTGGTGGGCGAGAGGGAGGGAGGAGAGAGGCAGCTGATGGTCCGTGGTCAAGTGGGAGGGTTATATACCGCTTAGGGGCGGTCAGAGGACGTCACTAGCGCGATCTCAACCTCTCTCAGACGCCACAGTGTCGTCATTCCCTCCTTACTCCCTCTCCACATCGTACCACCCAACCGCCAAGGCCCAAGATCCGGTCGAGTTCTCACGCTCACTCCTCCTCCTTTTCGAAAAAAAAATCGATTCACTTCATCTACCGTACAACAGCGATACCAAGTCCCTTTTTTACATCTCCGCATCTCTAATCGCCAATCTTGAGGATCAACTTGCCCGTTGACTTTCCACGAGGCAAGTCGGTCTGGGCCTGCTGTACACCTTCAGCACTGAAGGGATATTCATGGAAGATGTTGATCTTGATGACACCCTTGCTCACAACATCGAAGAAGAGCTTGGAGTATTGGGTACCCTCCTCGGGGGTGACCATATAGTTGAACACGGCCGGGCGAGCAAACTTGATGTTCTTGTCCATAAGTTTGAGAGGCGAGAACGGCGGGATAGCACCAGAAGCGTTTCCGAACGAAATGAACGTTCCTCTCCTCTTCAGGAGCTCAAAGTTCTTGTCGAACCTGGATATGGGAATCAGCGCACCGAACAACTCCGAGAGAGAAAACGTACGTGTCCTTGCCAACGCCGTCAAACACAGCGTCCACACCGGCTCCGTTCGTTATCTCCAACACCCTCTGCACCGTATCCTCCTTGGTATAAAGAATGACGTGGTCGGCACCATGCCCCCTCGCGAGCTCCGCCTTGGCATCCGTCGACGTCGTACCAATCACAGTGGCGCCTTTGAATTTGGCATATTGAGCGGCGATAAGTCCGAATCCTCCGGCAACAGTGTGAATTAGAACCGTATCGCCCTTCTTGACTGGATACGCTTCATTCATGAACGTGAGAACGGTCGTGGCTTGCACAAACCCAGCAGCACCGGTCCGGGTGTCGATTCCGGATTCAGAAGGGATAGGGTAGATCTTGTCCCAAGGGATGGCGATGTACTCCGCGTTCGTCCCCCGAGAGTTCTGAGTGGACAAGATAAGATAAAACTCTGGAGTTTGGCTGTTATACGTACGGCGATCGCCTTGGCACCGATGGCGTAACACCTCGCCTTGAACTCTGGGTGGTTCAATACCTCTGGGTCTGTGGGGAGCGCGACAATCTCCCCAGCGGCTTCCATTCCGACGATTGCGGGGAGGGGCATGGTGTAGAGTCCACTCCTGAAATACGTGTCGATAAAGTTAACCCCAGCATATTCGACCTAAATCCGAAACAGCAGATAGGTCAGTTGTCCACCGCAGGAGGCGTAAAGTGGCCTGACGTACCTTTAAGATCACGTCTTTGGGACCCTGTCGAGGGAAAGGCTGGTTCGTCTTTTCGAGGACATCGATGTCTCCAGTCCTGGAGAACGTGAGGGCTTTTACGGTGGATGGGAACTGGATCATTGCAGGACGGAGAATATAGGAACTCTAGGGTCCGAGGAATCTCAAGGGTTTATATTATACAAATTATATGAAGCTGAGGATAGAATTACTCTTCCGTCAGACCGAGACCAGCTTACCGAAGCTGACTGATCCATCTCACGCTCTCCGGGTTCCGAAACCGCCCAGTCGACTAGTCAATACCCGGTGCTCCCACCATCACCCACCTCACCCAAGATACTCCTCGTCGCATCACCGAAACTCTCCAGGCTTTGTAACTACTTCGTACAACCGGGACCTCTGGGGCGCAAATTATGTGGGGCCTTTGAGCGAATCCACGAATAGCTTGTGGCTGTTGAGTATAATTGGAAAAAAAAACCGATCGCGGACCCACTGGGAAACTCCCTCTGGCTAACCGGCGGGTGTCAGTCACGTTGAAATCCAGGCCTCAAGCTAGGCCTCACGGCGTATAGGCGGTCTTACGGTTTGGAGAACATTCACACGGAATTCCACGCTCCCGCACCCCTCCTTTGACGGAGCATCGAAACAATCTGTATTCACACCCCCTCGATTACACTCCAGCTCGATTACACTCCAGCTCGATTACACTCCAGCTCGATTACACTCCAGCTTGGCGAACCTGTGCCAGTACTTACCGTGGTCTCGATCCGGCCGGTTTGACAACTAAATCAAATCTTACCCGAGCAGTGGCCGCACGTTACGCCTGGGTCGTTGCCAAACCGCACGACCTCTGATCGAGTTCAGATCTTGAACCAGATTCGGTTCCTCGAACGATTTCGATGATAACCGATCGGATATCTCTTTCTCCGCTCGGAATTGGCCTTGCGCGTGAGTGGCTTGCAGAGCGTGTCACCGGACGGCTTGATTCTAGACTAGTGGTACCGGTTGAAATCTAGTAACCCTCCTGGCTTGCACGCTGCATTACATCCGGGAAACACCTCCCGGCTACATGGGCAGCGCCATGTGGTGATCCTCCCCACGGCACAGCACTTTTCTCTCAAGCACCAACGCGGGTCTTACCTCAAAAACGGCTCCTCCGTGGGGCGTAGGTCACTACCGGCTCGGAAATGATATTAGCAAAACCCTTCCGCCCTTTTCACTCCCCTACTGCCTCAACAAAGATCTGGGTCGAGCACTTCCCCATGGGTTCCCAAACGGGTACGCATACCAAAAACCGATCGTCCTCCCCCTCGCTCCGTACCTTGTACAATAACAATCGCCTAAGGTACAATGGGCCTTCCTCCGTCCTCGCGGCTTGTGGGGTTTTGCAGAAGTCAGGCTTGTCCAGGTCCACCCGGGGTTCCACACCACAGAAGTCGTACTGCCAAGGAACGATCATGATGGCGAAGAATGTAGGGGATGTGACTGTCACGATTGTGTGTCTGAGGAGGTCATAGGCGGTGCGGTATGAATCATCACCCAATCTAACAGTCGTCCCTGTGAACCGGAGCCTCCGGAGCGACTTGTTCCGTGACAGATCAAAGTCCCGAAGGGAGGACCTGACTTTGAAATTGTCAGCTATAGCACCTACACTCGGAGCAAGATCCTTACCACGAGGATCGGATAAATCCAACCACAAATCTTCCAACGTTTGAGCACAAGCTTCCAGCACGAGCCGCGTTCCGGCCACATTGGAAAGGCTCATATAACGGAACCGGAACCCCTCAAATAGCTCAATCATATCCTCCAACAGACCCACCCTCGTGAAACACGACATAATCAGCGACCCTCGCAGTGGAGGGATGAAGGGTGGGACGAGCGTCAGGTCGTCCACCAGTTCCTCCCGAAGATCGGCCGCGTCGTAGATGAGTCTGAGGTCATCCAGGTGTTGAAACAGTCCGATGAAGTAGATGATTTGTCGGCGTGACCCCTTGGGTTCTCTCAGGGATAGGTGCTGAACCGTCGGCAAGAAGTGTCCAATGTTCCGCTGAATGTTTGGCATGAAGGTGGGGATGTCCAAATACTCAAGCATGAGCTGTTGTAAGTTATTCAGCGTACGAAATTGGCGTAGGGTGCGGCGGTTTAGCAGCCCGGAGGAAAAGACATCAAAACCGCCCTCTCCACGGATCCATACCACCTTGACCAAAGGATGCAAACCGAATGTATGCATGTGAACGAGGGGTTTAGGCCACAGCGATTTGCCCGGTGAGTTGGGGTCAATGATGAACACGCGATGGAGGTGAGGAACGCTGGCGATGTACCAGGAATAACAAATCAAGGAGCACGTGTGGAGACTGCACGTCATCGGAGAGGTAGGCGGTGATCTTTTTAACGAGCTCCAGGGGGAGTCTGCTGGCAGGGGACGTGCGCGTCGTGGAGGTCTCTGGGGGAGGTCTCTGGGGGAGTATCCCCAGAACGCAATCTCTGGATTCTGGCTCGACTTCGGTACCAAACTCGCTTGACGAGTAGTTCAATTGCTGAGGCCAACCGTGACTAAAAGGAACGGCAAGAAAGGGCTGTATATGGTTACCTGATAGTGAGGATGTCGGGGTCTTCCTCGGCGGCATTGTGTTTTTGTCTCAGGGGGTAGATTTTTGCTTCAGGAGGTCGAGTCCAGATGAGATCACTGTGGGAAAACTTGCTCCAGTGTTCGATACAGTCGGCCGCTACGCCCTCACATTGGAACTGTGAAGCAACATCTAAGTACCACGGAGACCGTGATGTAAGCTGTAACATTCTCTGATTCCTTTGCGGTATCGAGACCGAGCAGGAGGAGAATCGCTTGCCCAAGTAGCTGGCATTGTGGGCAAATAAATTGGTTCTTGATTGATAGGTGCTAAGCGTGCTATGTAGAAGAAACTTTACTAATGTGCTACAGAGCACTACAGAGCACTACACAACACCTGTGGCATACAGATCCTTTCCTCAGTGATGTTGGAGGGAAGTGGGTCAACCTGGGAACAGGGAAGGTAATGATAGGGACAAAGAGCAATAGAGTCAAAGATAAAAGGTTACAAGGTTGGTTGGAGCTCAATGGAACAAAGGGGACAAGGATTGGTGAAGAATATGGGAATGCAATGAGACTAGAAACAACTGAAACATGCACAGCAAAGAGGTGGTGGCTGTAGGAAATTTCTACCTGAAAGGGGAACAAGAATGCCTAGGGAGCAATGGATCCCATCACAGAAACACCTGACCCTTGGGCCAGGTAGGGCTGCTTTGGTTATAATCAGAATGGGAAATGGATGTAGATTGAACAGGTGGATAGGAATGGGGATTGGCCTGTAGTAGGGAGTGCTGGTAGGGAGTTCAGAACTTAGGGAGCTTTTGAGATGTTGGCCAGTGTGGGGGAAGGAAGAGCAGTTAGATGGATAAGGTGTTTCCCAGGGGGGATTGGGGTCACTATCTACTACATGGGACTTGGGTCTGAGTTAAGGAGGCACACCTTCTGAAAATTGCTACTAGAAGTGCGCATGATTGAAGTCCAGAATCAACACCTCCCCAGAGCCATAACCAGTAACCAGATAATGACCATCCCACTGTGATGTAACAGGGTTTGCAAGTCTCCCAGCCAATTGAAAAACCACCCTTCCAGTGACTGCATCCTTGAGCTTGGACTGCCCACCATCCCACAGCTTGGTGTTCTTGGCAAAGAGTAAGGATGGGCCAGACAACTGAACAGAGGGTGAGCCTGGAGTCCTAAAGTCCCACCCTATGGGTTCTGACACAGGGGAATGAATCCAGGCTCTTGAACCATCAACAATCAGGGATCTTTTGGACCCACAACCCACAAGCTCGACTGCACCCACAACCTCTCCTGTCTGTATGGACCAAGCTTGGATGGACTGTGATTGCAGGCAGAAAACATTGGATCCATCTCCTGATATCCTGACATCCTCAACATCACCACCACCAACATCCAAAGTCACATATATTGTCTGGAGGAGTTGCTTCTTCTCTACATCCAGTATGTTGATGGTCCCAAGTATACACCAGACAAAGATCAACCTGCTGTTAATCAACCTGGCATCACTCTTCCCGGTGTTGACAGATAAAGCTTTGAAGGATGCCTTGCAGAGACCAGATGAGATATCCCAGGTTCTCACCATCCCATCTGAGTCACTTGAGATAACAATACCATCTTCTGCTTGTAGGGCAATAGACTTGATTGGAGCTGAAGTAATGGATGTGGACTCTGAATTAGCCACTTGTCGGGTATCAACCTCCCAGAACTTAATTGACTTGTCATCCGATGATGAGACAAGTGAGTCAGAGGAAAAAAATGCAAGAGAGTTGATAGCACCAGTATGTCCAACAAAGGTTTTGATGGGGTGGGGATGTGAGGGGCTGGAGTACCATACATGGGCAGTAAAACCAGAAGCAGCAGCTATGAGCCCACCAGAAGAGGAGATGCAACAGTGCTGAACTGTTCTGCTAGCTACGTGGAATTTGGCCTGAATATCACCACCATAACTTTTTCTAACAACAAGATTCCAATCATAACCATAAACCATATTAGAGTTATGTGAGGCAATAGCAAAACAAGAACCAAAGTGTCCAGAGTTTATTTGGTCACCTTTAATGTTCCAGTGCCGGATTCTATCACCAGACACAGATGCAAGGCGTTGATGGTGATCAGGATGAAAATAAGTACGCTCCGTATTGGTGCGATAAAATACAACATGGTCCACATGATTATGTTGCATTATGACATGATGACAGTCCCCTGTCTGAATGTTCCACAAGCGAATTGTCATGTCATTGGACCCTGAAGCAATCATAGTGCAGTCTTCTGAGATGGAAACAGAATTAACATGGTTGGTGTGGCCACAGAAGGTCCTGACAGTCCCTCCAGTCTGCACATCCCAGAGCTTGACAGTTCTGTCATTGCTCCCAGATACAAGTGATCTCCCATTTGGAAAGAAGGCAAGAGATCTCACATAACCAGTATGCCCAGATAGAATGGCTGTCTGGATACCTGTGATTCCATCAAGGGTAATGATTTCTCCAGAGTCCAAACCAACTGCAATGGTATCTCTCCAGCATGTAAGGGTTTGTGGTATTTGAACTAGTGTAACTGTACGGGAACATGTTCCCCATCCAGCTGAAAGCCCCCCAACCACCTTAACCTCTTGTGAGAGCTCTGCAGCATAGTGCTTGTGAAGCCAAGATGAGGAAGGGCAAAGTGGGAGAACAGAATGGTATATCTGGGAAGGGGAGTTACAGATTGCCTCAAAGTGCTCCATGACAAGGTGTTGGCTATCATCCACCCATTTGCATGAATCCCTTGCCTGAACAAATATGAACATTGATTTCCTGAGTAGTCGCATTACATATAACTCACTGATGCATACCACTGCCGTACATCATTGAGGGCATAAACACCAATATTGAGCTTTCCCATCAGGATGAGGGCCTCAATCCAGTGCAGCAGACAGGCTGGGAAGAATCTGTTAATTGCTTCCCGTATTTCCCCAACACCTGGACTACCACCTGGGATCTCCAGAAGGTGCTTTGTCCAGAAACAACATGCATATTCCAGTGCATCCCCAATATGTTTCTTCTTGTGATCAGGAAGATTTTTGACCTCACTGAGAATAACATAGTCATCCAGTCTACAGATATTCTTCTTTAACTTCTCACCCATAAGTCTGAGGCATGAGAGTAAGATTTCTGCGTGATGAATTGAGGGGTTTATAAAAAACCGGTGGTTTGTACATCGCTTTTGGTCTATGAGGAAATCAGGGAATGACTTGTGGAAAATTCGAACTGGAGCACCCTGGTTCATTGGGACAAGGAGGAGAGAGTGGAGAGAATGGAGAGTGGCAGAGATGTTAGACAGTGTGGGGGAATGGAGAGTGGCAGAGGTGCTAGACACTCTGAGGAGGTCTGAGAGTGCCTCCACTGAAAGGGGGTTAAGCACAAGCAACACTGCCCCAACCACAGTCCTGAAATAGGAATCAAATTCCATGTCATCCACATCCACATCATCAACTGCTTGCTTCAAAACCTGGGTGTAGAGGATGTCAAGTCCAGACTTCCCTTCATGGGAAGTGCTTTGGGGGAGTGAGGTAATCAGGTTCAGCCGTTGGGCAGGTGTATAGCTCTTGGATATAACAAATTTGATGACTGTTGAAGCATAGATAAAGAATCCTGCTGCCTTTTGACAGAGAATGTTGATCTCAGATGAACTTGGCCAGTCATCTCCCAAGTTACAGTCAATTCGTTTCTTGGCATATCCAGTCAACTTTGTTTGGAAGAAGAGCTTGATGTCATTGTTTACTGCTTCAGGCTTAACCTCATGGAGTTTAAGCACTTCTGTGATGGGTTGAAGTAACTCCAGGCGAAAACCAGAAAGAATTGGGGGTTCTGGCCGCCCAGTTATAAAGAACTTGACATTGGGGATCTTGTTCACATGGCGGGAGAGTATGGATAGAATTGCAGATGCAGGTTGATCGTCCTTGCATTCATCAAGGGCATCAATGATGATGAGGATTGTAATACCACTGGCTTTGAGTGGCCCAACAACAAGCTTCTCCATTTGTGAATAAAGGGATTCCTGTGCAACATCAGGACATGCCTTCAGCACCTGGAGTAGCTTGCCTCGGAAAAATCTATACTGGTGGGCAAGCTGGTAAGCAAGTGTTGGGAAGATGGCCTGAAGGTTGCTTCGGTCTGCAAAGTCTCGGGAACAGAAGAAGCTGGCACCAAGCTTTCCATCTGCAAACATCCTTTCAGCGAATGTCTGGGAAATGGTTGACTTTCCAGTCCCAGCAAGACCATTCAGCCAGAAAATCTGCTGCTCTTGTTCACCAGCTGCCCAGCGTTCAATCTCCCAGAGGACTTCCTTCCTTGTTCCCCTCAGGCACCCCTCCCTGTTCCCACTGAGGAAACTGGCATCTGCAGTGTGGAGCATTCCTCTGAGAAGGACAAGGTCTGCTGGTTCCTATATGTTGATTAGCTTGTGAGAATAGAAGGTGAGGAGTGATACTCACAATAAACTGACAACCCTTCTTGTAGATATCTTGTTGCAATGAGGTCTAGCACAAAAGTCAGACATGGTGGAAAATGAGCAGTTTGTCATGCAAACCTGATAGTCCATCAATGCTTCATGAATATCCTCTACCAGGCTGTTAACCCTCTGTGCATTCTCAGTGTTGGCCAGGAACCTCATAACCCCCCTTTGTCCCACTGGCAGGATTAGACCCTGAGAAATATTTTCCAGTTTCCTAGTCATCCACATGTCAGGCCCAACACTCAACCCTAGAGATTGCAGACTCACTGTTTCAGTTTCCTCCCTCTCTCTTCCTCATCAACATCACCCAAAGGGACTGGTGCACAGAGTGATTCAGAGAGAACTTTGATTCGGGGTGCCAACAGCTCTATGGTTCGTTCATCCACCACTGTTTGCTAGGATGATTGTAAGTATTGCGAGCCAACCCTGTGGGAGGGAAACACACCTTGCAATTTCCCAGGACAAGGTAGAGTCCTCCAGCAACAGACTTGAGAGGACCAAAGCCATTTGCAGAGTCTCTCACCGCACAGAGCAATTCAACAGTCACGGTGGACCCACTGCCCAATGTGGTCTCACCCGCAGCAGGACTCAGTTCAGCCTCATTGGGATGAGGAATCTCTGGTGCACCGTCAGGAACAGTTATGTCTATGTTGCCTGAGGGAGTGATGAGGGCAGCGATTGAAATAACCACATTTAGCGCACCGTCGGATTCCCCACCACATGGTATTGAAGGAGTGGATGAACGGGAATGAATTTGCCCGTCTTCTTCCCCAACGTCGACATCTGGGTGCGGGCGCGAATCCATTGGGTTAGGTTTCCTTCCATCAACGTCCACCTCTCCCCCTCCTCGGTCATTTTCACCTTCGTTCGCTGACACCAGCTCTGGCTCATCTGGTTGTGGAGGATGATCCACTGAACCGGCCTGTCGTCCATCCGCACCGGCCCCGTTCCCACCCCCATTGTCTGCCGCAACATAAAGCCCTGGTCGCAGAGGCGGGTTCGTTTGGTTGGCGCTCTCTCCATCGACATCAGCGCTTGTTCTGCCTGGTTTGCGTTCGGTCCCCAAGCGCTTAGATGTTCTCTTCAATTTGGAGGACGAATTTCCCATGTCGGTGTTGAGTCTGGGCGAATGGTTCTGCGATGGTAGATGGTCGTACGATAACAGATGGGCGTGCGATATCGTGCGCGTGATGCGCCCATTCGCAGACGCCCGACGGGTTCTAACATGTTTCTCGCGGTTTCTGGCCTTGTACCGACCGAGTTCTCCCTTGGCTCGGTCCCCCCCCCCCAATATTGGTTTTTACATGTATACGTTATATCGACTTGTTTCGTCTGAGCGCTCTGGGTTATGATATCCACCGGCAGTTTGACTCCGAGGACCAAATCTTGTGGCTCCTTCGACCCGCGTCGTATTAAACTTGAATTTGAATGCGCTGTTTCAAACTTTCAATGTGGCTTTCTCAACGCCATCGCCCTCGCCTCTAGGCTACTCCCAGTCAGGTTGGTTACCAGGGATATGGCTCTCGGTATCCTTACGCCGTCGTCGCGCACGAATCGTACAAGAAGGCATCGAGAGCATTCGCACAAAGGATGTGCATCGCTCTCCATGCGTTAGGAGCCTCCGGGGACACCAAAGGCTTGCGAACGAGAACGAGTTTGGCGGGAGGTCGGACCGATGGAGGGGGGCATCGAGATTGGTCCCATTGTTTCAAATGACGTCCGTAGGTCACCCACCGAGGTCGAAACAGGCACGAAACCAACGCCTGATCAGTGCGAGTATAATCCGTCTTCCTGCAGATATCAAAGGTACTTTAACAGCTCTATTCAACCATGAGGTTTCCATACACAACAATACACATACAAATAACGGTAGAATGCCACGGATGATTACGATGGAACAAGTGTTCGCCCAGTGAATGAGGGTGTCGGGAACAGGTGCAATTACCGTGGAGGCGGTGGGGACAGGGCGCAGTCGGGTGGCGGGCAACAGGAGGAGAGGGCTCCGCTTCCGTGCGCGTTGAAAGGGATTTTACCAAGGTCAACAGTTGGCTGGAGTCGATGGGTACTATGTCGGAGTTCCGGGAACCGTTGGAGAGAGGAATCAGGGGAGCTGAATGGAAGGGGATGGGACGCACTGGCCAACACCAAGGCGAAGAAAGATGGGGGTACGGTCGGTAAGGATAGGTTGATCCAAAAAACACAACGACTGGTGAGGAAGTGCGGGTTCAGTTTGTGGGTTTCACCGCCAGGCATGCTGTGCCGTTCCTTCGCGGTCGTAACACTCCAACCCTGTCGATAACAGCGCACAAAATTTCTCGATGTTATCGAACGTGAGGACAAGCGAACGAGCTCCCCTCCACCGTGGATGCTGATCGCTGTTACGTGGACCCAGAGTTCTCGGTCGACTCGCTGACATTAGGGATTGGGACTATGCCGGGCGAGAGTCTAGAATAGGTCGGTCATACGATCCACGGGGGGTCTGAGACTGCGAAAGATTGAGCCGCTACCAGCCGAAGGATAAGCATGCGACCGTATCTACGCACCTTTGGCGTGAAATATGGATCGAGAGTTCCCCCGCGCAACAACCATGCATGAAGTATATCACTTCGCAGTGACCGCCTCTCGACCCGGAGGGCCGAACTTAGGAGAACATCCCCGAGGCGTAGATAGGGGCAATGTTCTTGAGGTTCGGAAATGTAGGGTACATGCTGTGCCCGAGAAACTTCGTGTGCTCTAGGCGAACGAAAGATGACGCAGTTGGCAGAAGGATTCCAGACGAGGTTCATAGGCTAGTCCCCTCCTTATGACTATGTTTCGACCGCGACTCACTGAGGTTCCACGGAACGAAACGTGAAAGCCGTCGAAGCAAGAGTTTCTCGGAGGTCGCCGAAGAGAACCCAGGTGGGTCTCCCACACCCTTCAGTTCAACGGCTCCTCCACCGCGCAAGTCTTTCGGCATCGCGAACTCCCTCTCCCCGTTGACGACAAAAGTCTCACTCGACGTGTTTCTCGGTGCTGTCTGTATCGCATTGGCGAACGAGTGGTCGCCCGGTTACGTGGCCGCCATTCAAATATTCATGATCAGGCTCAACGGAATGAGAACATCCGTGGTGTGCCCCAGTTGACGATTTTCTCTCTTGTATGTCTCTTCCTCCCTACCTTCGGAATATTCTCACTGACCGCGACCATCCAGCGATTGAATATTGATGCATGGCGTTTCTCCCTCACCGCACGGGGGATCCACCATTCGCTCTTCAAGACACTCTCCCCCCAAACCGGCTGACACCAACGCGCACAGCCTATCTCTCTCGGGTCGGGTTTGTTGTTAGCACCCACGTTTTAGGGCAGCGTCGATGGGGTAAATGGTGCGCGTTCCTTTCTACGACGTCTGGTGCCACCGGTGCTTTACCAAGGCTCAAATCACTCATTTTACCACTTCTGTTTGACACTCAACAAGGGTTTGGTTTTTGAAGGTCTATCACGCACGGATTTTCCGGCCATTGGCGCTATCTCATAACCTCCCCCCTCCCTCATCCACCATCTCTTCCATCTCGACGGCTGCTCCGAAAACGCTAAAGAAGCGTCACCCAAGAATATGAACGGAATTCTCAAGTGGCAAGGTTCTGCAAGCGCATGCCGCAATCGGTACCGTTCGCCCACATTCGGATCACCTGGCTCTGGGCCCAACACCAAGCCTCCTCCTGTAGACACGACAAGAGCGGGTCACAGAGGAGGCGCGTCGGTCTGGATGTCGAGACTTCATCCCCGTCAGTCATCGGGCGATCACTGTGGCTGCGCCGCCAAAGTTCGTTTGCTACTTTGATCTGTGCCCGGACTTTGGGACTAACGAGCTGGATTATTGCAACTCGATAAGGGAAACAAGAGACCACAACCACCTGCCCATCTGTCTGCCCCCAACGTCGGATCTTCCAGTGGGATTGGTTTTGTCGACTCCCTTCACAAATTTCCAGTCCTCCAAAACAACTGTCGTCCCCCTCCTTTCAGAATGAATCGCCTACCACCCTCAATGGATTCACGACCGTACCACAGAAGAGGTTGAGGATGAAGAGGAGAAGCGGAAGAAGGGTCGGCTTCCGCTGATCCTATGGCCACTAGGGTAGTTCTTCCAATCGTTCCGATAAACCTACTCTTCAAGAACCTTTCAATACTCAACAGTGGTGAAGCTTCCAACACTTCTCCCGCCTGTTACGAGTGCCACCTCACCGCAAAGATGGGTCACAAGTCCGGTGTTTGTGTCTTGGATTTCAGGTGCAGTGTTGGTGATCCAGCACATGAAATCGCCGGGTTTTCCGACGTCAATGGAGCATTTGGAACATCGGCGCTTTTCACCTAGGTCGTGCAACCGAGTATACCAAAACTTGGGCATTCAGGATCGAGTCCGAATCATCAAGGGCAACTTCATGCAGCTCGCCAATCGGCGGAGGAGAACTCGTGTGATACCATGTGTCATCGAGGCTACTTGCTACGCGCCCAATTGCGAGGGTGTTGTGGTGAGCTCTTCAACATCCTCAAGTTCGGAGGAGTGGTGAGTCTCGTCCAGTTTACATCCCTCGTTTCTCCAGTCTCATGTTGTTCCCTCAAGTTTGGTGTGTGCGGGTGGTTCACGACCGGAGTGGGACCATCAACCTTCTACCCAATGTCCCGTCAACCCCGACAGCCCCGTAAGCGGGCAGGTCGCCGGACTTATCCACGAGTTCATCCATCCTCGCCACCGCCACCATTCGGAAGAGAATGTGAGGTCATGTCTGGTGGAGGTGGCCCTCGGCCCTCTGGTGTTTTACGTAGGTTTCCGGGAACAGCTGCTTGAAAGCCTCCTCGATCCACGTCGTGTCCTGCTCTGACATCCACGCATGCCATCGATACAGCAGACAGATTGAATTCGATGGAGATGACGTTCCCCTCACTTCGGGATGTGAGCAAATGATCGATATCCCCGGCGGCCCGGTGGGCAAGGGTTCGATCTCCAGGGAGCTGGGCGGGAGGTGGAACTGAGAAAGTGGATTTCTCGCCGACGCTCAATGTCCTCTCCGCAACAAACTACCTACAGTTATTAGGGATCCCAATCCAGTACGAGTGGGAAAGTCAAGTTAGGATTCTGCGGGAATGTGATGAGGAGCGCACCGACAGGTGGCAGCGTAACCAGTAACCTCGAGTCGGCGAAAACGTCATTCCAGATCTTTCCCGTCCCGTCCAACCGGCGAGCGGAGTCGACCTGCTTCTCAGAACTTCGGATGCCGAGGTCGAGATAGCTGCTCGCGTTGTCGATACCCCGCCTTCTGAAATGTCGCGTAGATAATGAAAGCATTCAGAACTCTTGACTGTCCTCCGTGTAACCTTCAATCACGATACCCTTTCTCCCAACGCGTTGACGTCAAAAGCGGGAGCATCTGATACTTCGGCCATGGTGCACTCGCCGGATCGGGACCGGAAAGATCTGATACAAGCATTGATCCGATTGTCAGACACATCGAAACCGTCCAACTCGGAGTAAGCCTCGGTCTGATGCGCGGTCTTCCGTGCATCCCCCGTCCTTTGTCTCCTACCACCTCCCTTCAACGAAACGACAACTACAAAACGCGACTTCCACTTCGCTATGGCTCCATCTCCTGTTCGCGCCCGATTCTCCAACTCCGAGTCGGTGTTCAAACCGGACATCTTCAAAGGAAAGGTCCTGTTCTGCACTGGCGGAGGGTCTGGGATTTGCAAGGAGATGACCTATGCTATGGTAAGCTGCCACCCTCACCCTCACCTCTATCTACGCGCTAACTTAGACTCGTGATACCGTAGATGAGACACGGGGCCAATGCGACGATTGTCGGAAGAAAGTCGGTCCCCGCTCCGTTCTCTGTTTGACGTGTCACGGGGTGTGCTTACCGGTTAATCGTATGCAGGTTGGACCGAATCACTCAATCCGCTGAGGAGTTGTCGAAGGGTACCGGGAACACGTGCATTCCTGCCCAGGCGGACGTACGAAAGCCGGATGAACTAAAGGAAGCGGTGAGGAAGACCGTTGAAAAGTTTGGAAGGATCGATTTCGTTATCTGCGGTGAGTCCAAGCCTCCCAATTGAACCAAACACCAAACTGAATATGCCACCCATCTCGTGGGTAGGTGCTGCTGGTAACTTCCTCGCACCCCTCTCTGGACTCTCGGAGAACGCCTACAAGACTGTCATCGAGATTGATACCGTATGCTGCATTTTTACATTCTACTTGCAAGTCGACTCATCCTTGGGATCAGCTCGGAACCTTCAATACCTTCAAAGCCACTATCCCCCATATCCGCAAATCACATGGCTCATATATCCATGTCAGCGCTACCCTTCATTACAGAGGTCAGACCATCCTGCTTCGCGTGAGGATCAGACACTAACCCTACTTTGACAGGGCTTCCATACCAAGCCCATGTCTCATCCGCCAAGGCTGGTGTCGACGCTCTCTCGCGTGTGATTGCCGTCGAGGAGGGACCTTGGGGTGTTAGATCGAACGTCATTGCTCCCGGACCAATTGCCGGTACCGAAGGCATGAGCCGCCTCACAGTTTCTGGTAACCCCATCGAGTCCAGCATCCCCCTAGGACGCCAAGGTGCCGTTCAGGACATCGCCAACGCGACCGTATTCCTCTTTAGCGAGGCTGCCAGTTTGATCACTGGCGAGGCGCTTGTTGTCGACGGAGGACTCCAGCACCTTTCGTCCTCGAATTTCCCCTATCCCGATGCGGTCCTTGACCCAGAAGGTGTGCGGAAGATGTTCAAGGGCAAGCTCTAGCAAATCACAACGAGCACAAAACAGCTCACGTTCCTTCGGGAACTTGTTGGCTCCTACGTGTGTGATTTTCAGTAAATTATTTGTATTCAGTGCCCCACCTGTTTTATAAACTTTGTCGAGGTACCCAGCAATCTATTCATCTTGCGTATGCGGCCTGTGAACCCTCTTGGTACTAGAAGCAAAGAGAGTATTTACACATTGGCGAAATCTGCGACGACTGGCGTCTGATGCTAGTTTAATCAGGCAGAGCCGTCCGGCAGCCAATGAGACTGACTCCGCCCATTTCACCAACTTGGTTTCAACGTTTTCCAGTCACCTCCGTCCGGATCGGATTCAACTCCACCTCTGCGGGCAATAAAGACCCCTCCCGCCGATCCAGTGTACAAGGAGCCCGCCTGGCTGCCGTCACTTATCCTTGGGGTGCATTCAGTCGGAATCACATCCATGGCGTCGGAACCACACAGTTCGTCCTCGTTCCCCTCCCGGTGACAGATTCAATAAGGTTTCTCTACCTCAGACCTGCCGCACTGCATAGCTTTCGTGTTCCGCGTTTGCCGAACCAGCGGTGTATGTTATTTCGTCGGACCCACATCACCACCTCGGTATATACGCCTGGCGTTCGTGCAGACAAGGGTTCCCCTATCTCTTTTCTCCCTTCCTTCCTGCGATCGGTGCACGCCGATCAGGTTGGAGAGTACCATGAATTCTGGGGTTCTCCTGCTTGCGTCGCGGTTTCAGGATGTCAGCGTGAGTACGATCTGCCCAATCTGCTTTGATCCCCCGAGCTCACTAATAAGCGTCGTCGGGCGAACGTCACTGAAAACTTGGTTGATTTCGTAGTACTTTCACAGTAAGCTTCCACCCCGTAATCCAAAGCTCTCACTGACGTCTCCATTCCACAAGTTGCCACGTTGGCGCTCCTGGTAAGCCCTCTTTCCTGACCTTTGTAGGGTCAAGAGCGTATTTCCAATTTCCCTCACCCATTTCTTGGACGGTTACCGATAATCAGGTACACGATTGGCTGATCTTCTTCGATTGCGAAGTCGAGCATATCTGGCGAAAGGATTGGACCGTCGGCAAGATCCTCTTCGTCATCACTCGGTACGGTCCGCTTCTTGATATGGCGACGACGGTTACCTGTGAGTCGGACCCTTGCACCATTGGAATCGGGGGAACGCTGATCTCGGATTCTGCTGTCTGCAGTGCACGACGCTCGGCATGGCGCCATAGGTAACGATGTATGTGTAGTGCACGAACGCGCTACTAAGGACTGATCAACCGAAACACACCAGACATGTGTTGCCCTCTACAAGACCACAACCTGTGAGAGAGACCGTTACCGCCTAAAGCCCACTCATGTGTATCGTTTATTGACTGGTCATAGGGAGCAGTTTCTTTGGGATAGCTATCTCAGAAAGTGAGGCGCGAGGACGCTACTCGCCGCCTTCAGCGTTAATCCTCGACCGTTTCCAGGTATACTACTGCTAAGAACCAAGGCGATATACTCCGGTTCAAAGCGGGTGATGATCCCTTTGTCGACCGCTTACGTGGTACGTCCCGGACACAGTCTTGTGAAAATGTTTGACACTCACCGAGTATCAAGATAGGTGCAGTGGCCGGGATCGTGATTACCTGGCGTTATATCCACACGACATTCTGTGAGTGATTTCCAGGCTCGCATAGTCTTTCAGTTGGTGACGTTTGATAGTCGGGCCCCCCCTGGCGCTTTACTCAGGGCATGCTACCTCGTGCAGCTCGATGGAATATTATTCTTCAATTTTGTGATCCTCTTAATTATCGAACTCGGTAATGCTTTCACCGTTAGTACTTGAAGGTATTCAACAATGCGCCACAAGGTTCGGTGAAATCCGATGGCCTATCTTCACGAAGCCTCGCCACTCTGATGGGTCTGTGACGCGGTATCCTCCCCTTCATTGTCCGTCAGATGGAGATGCGGTCTCGCAGATTCCAGGCAACTAATTCCAATCGATTTTCCTCATTTCTCCCTTTGGTGGAGCGTGGACAAGATTAACTTGGAAATTATGCGAGCTGGGTTCCCCTCCACCAGATAAAAGCCGGGTCTTTCGTCCACCGTTGGTCTCCCCCATCAGCTCTGCTGCTTCTCGTGCGCTCTCCTCTGTCAGACCTACTCTTCCTTTGACATGGCTTACTACCATCCCTACTCGTACACGTACTCACCTTCTTCGGGCTGGGAGTACGGCATTCAGGTTTGTCTTTGGTATCACTCGTCTCCACCGTTCCGACATGAACATCTCGTCTCTTTGCAGGCCGGACCCTCGACACTCCCGTACACCCCCTATACCGAAGAGGCCTCCCGCTTTGGCTCGCCAATTCACGCAGATGCAAGTGTCTGCGTTCCATCTGATATCTGGTTCCCGTGTTTACACCTCAGCGTTAGCCCTACGACATACCTATCAGCAGGTATTCCACGCTCACCGGTGCGTTGACCCCGGTAGACTCTACCCCACAAGAGGGCGGAGTTCAACCGTTCGGACCCGTGCCTCAACAGGCACCACTACAACCGGTTCCATACACACTGGCCGGGCCGGTCCAATCTCAAGCGGCTCAGCCGGTCCTCGCCCAACCGCGGCAACCAGTCAACCCCCAACTGGTTGCCCCGCCTCACCAGGGGGTACCAACTCACCCGGTGGCACCACAACCCGCCCCCAGGTACGTCCCACCCCAAACCATCTTTTTCGGTTTCGCGATTGACTAATGACGACCCCATCAGCCACCAACGCCGAACAGCGTATCAACACGCAAAACCCCCCGCTAGGCATCCCAGGCAGCCAGCGGGCGTGGCCAGATTTTGCCTGATCGGCGGGTGTGCCTTTTCGACGACGGACAGAGGAAAGAGACTCAGTCGCCATCGGGCGGCGCATTTCCCTGGGCAGGTTGGGGTGGTGTGCCCTTCCTGCGGTAAAATTTTCTCCCGGTCAAATACGTGTGGGGCCCACTTGAGAGCCTGTGACCCACAACTCTGGCATACAATAGCCAGCACGAAAGGGACGCAAGATTCTTGGGGGGAAAGGATTGGGCAGGACCTGGTCCGCCCGAGTCTGGTCGATGGCTCGTGAACTCCTCGGGTACGGTACAATAATAGGTCGCCATTTCAATCGTGTCGAGCCCTCTGTTGTACGATTGCTTCTTCTGTTGACATTACCGTTCGGTTTATTTTTCTCGAGCTTACCAGCGGACTGCTCGAGACCACCAAATCCTTACTTTGTATAATTCACGTGTTCCCCATTGCGCAAACGTAGCGTGCGACGTGTTAATTCAGCTTCTCTCCTGGGTTCGAGTGAACAGGAGGCCATGATATCGCGACTTCAACCCCCTGCATCCCCGTACCGGAACAATACGATGCCTACAACGACATTGAAATCTGTGGAGGTGTGGTCGCGCACGTCCGCGAGGAACTGGACGGCGCCATCCGCTTCCATCGTCTGTCGTCCCCTGCTGAAGGCATCAGCACGGAACAGTGGACCATTCGCGGTCTCCCAGTGGTGGACTTCAACTGTGTACACATTGTTCATCCTACGGACAGTCATCCACGTAGTACTAGATGCGTAGCTATGTAACCTACCCCATTTTAGGTCGCACTCGACAATATTTAAGTGAGGGCAGTCAAAAACTACTTTTAGTATCCATAGGAACTACTTTGATTTTTTCTTACCCTTCTCTGACTTTGTTTTTGGCTTTGGGTCTGACTTCGCAGGCTGCTTGTCATGGGAGTCCCCCCCCCCTCCCCCTCCCCCCCCATGGGATTTCGACCCTCCCCCTCCCCCTCCCCGCCCACCACCTGCTCCGCGAGGTTCGCGCTTGGTCCACTGGGGCTGGTCCTTGGGCTCAAGTGAGAACAGCTCGTGTGAAGGATCGCGCCTGAGCATCCAGGCCTCGAGTTCTTGGGCTGTTGAAGGAGAGCAAGGTCAGATCGTG
>Ga0307509_10004161_pt1 | contig 21138 bp, 38 predicted proteins | sample 10_EM_MG_FD_202245 | JGI IMG/M metagenome (GOLD analysis project Ga0307509, IMG submission 202245) | Populus trichocarpa ectomycorrhiza microbial communities from riparian zone in the Pacific Northwest, United States - 10_EM | ecosystem: Host-associated > Plants > Roots > Unclassified | place... | reverse complement strand
GTTGAGGATTTCGGCGAGGGAGCGGACTGTTTGGGGGAGCTCGGGATGTCGATGGTGATGAATGTCTCAACCAGACGTGATTTCAAAACTTTCTCCAACGTCCTCTGTGTATGGCTTTGCCACAGGTGGACTGTAGGGACCATTCCCTTTCCTGAGGTGGAGGACGTAGCAGAATGCGCTCGAGGGCGAGTGGTCTTCGGGGTCGTCCGAGCACCAGAAAGAGGTGGATGGCTTCCTGTGCTCACGTTCGTTGGGAACTCCCGTACGCTAACCCGCGATGGCGTGCGTTTTCTGACCCTTTGCTCTCCGGGCCCCACCGAGTGCGAATCCTCATTGGTGTGATCTTCAAGGCCCTGGCTCTTCACCGTTACAGCAGACGCGGATGACAGTCTCCGAGTCCTCTTCCGAGCAAGGGCAACGTCCAAGTCATCAGATAAACTTCCGTACGATGTGAATTGTGATTGCTCAGATGGTTGGGTTAGGGCAGAAGCAAAGGCGTCGCGGGCAGGAAACGGTGTGAAGTTCCGGATCTGGATGTGAGTGATATGTCTAAGCAGATGCTAGCACATTTATGAGCTCATTTAAGCAGGAAACCAAACACACGGAGGGACTCGATACTCAACATGTGTTAAATAACTATCTGAATTACTGGTTGTCCCGTTTTGTTGCACTTCAAGGTAGTCGTAAAAGTCGACGTCCATCGCGCCACGGAAAAGGGCGTCTCAGGAAGGTAGTTGGCTCCAGAGTGAAGGAGTTGGAAGCATACACAGGGTGTGTTGAGAGTGGGTTGTCGATGAGCGAAATGGCAGCTTTGAGCCGAACGGGTTCCGGAAGCGACGACCCGCGTTTGTTCCCTCATCCGGTCCAACTGGCACTGGCACACAACAGTGGCCAATTCATGCCATAACGATGCCCCCTAAAGCGCGTATTATCCGTAACTCAACCGTTCCAGGGACAACAACGTCCCCAAAGCCTCCTCCTTCAGCTGCCCCTCCCGTGCAAACAATGTCTTCTTCCCCGACGAAACCGACCTCGTCCAACTCGACAGGCACGGTCGCCAATTCCAAGGAGGGCGCCATGTTGCCGCCTCCCGACCCATCCCCCCCGAAAGCCATCCTTGAACCGGAGCTAGACGCGCTAGCAATTTGCCTTCGAGTGCGGAAATCTGCTAGCATCGCGTTTGCTGTATTGTCGTGTTTAACATGAAACCGTCAGAATACTGCTGTGAAGACCAGCCAGGTACATGCGTTCTTCGCTGATACCAAGAGACTGTAAGTCGACCAGATATTTCTTGCCGTCGACCAGCCAAAGCCAAGCCTCACCCGTGTTCGCAGCGAAATCAACAATTTCGCCACCCGTCCCCCCCATGCCCTCACCGATGCTTTAGGTCGCGAAATAGAGAAGTACGATCAGATTTGTGACCTGATCGAGGCACAGCTGGTACGGTCAAATCTTCTTCTCTGGCGTCCGCAGAGATGACACTGTATTCTAGTCACGCGCCATCTCAGTGCTTCAGCGAGACCTTGACCTCGCCAAAGCCAAGGAGCAGGCGGAAAGAGAGGCAGAGGCCTTGAGGAACTTACCCCCTCCGGAGCCGGAGGTCGTCCCAGAGGCTAGCGCGGACACTTCCTCCTCTGTTGTTCCTATGGACGTTTCCGGTCCATCAGCACCCGGGACCCAAAGGTCGTTCCCCGGGGCGGGCTCTTTCTCGGCAGCGCGCCGTCAGTCGACGATATCATTGTCCTCCCTTAGCCGCTCACAGCTCCCGCCCAAACTCGATTTGTCTTCCGATCAACTACGTATCAATGCCGCAGAGCTCGCTCAAGGTCTGGGAGGGGGCCTTCCCTCGCCCGTCACGCTGGCGCCCAAGTCTGGTCGCACAACCGCCACAAGTGAATTCCCGCCAGACTTCATGACTGCGTTGGCCTCAGAGATGGGAGCACGGCCCGTGGAAATAGATTTGACCATGTTGCCGGAAGAGGGCCACGCAGCAACCCACGTTGGTCTCGATCCGCCACTTGGAAGCTCCGCCGACCGACCCATCGAGCTCGACCTGGAGCTGGAGGGGATGGAAATCGACATGGACGTGTCGCTGTTCGGCGAGGAACCCGCTAACGACATCTCCACCGCAAACCCATTTAACAATCCACCGACAGCTGCCGGTGAGAATGCGTCATCACCACCGTCGCTGCTTGGGGCTTTCGACGGGGCTACTCAGGCTAGTGTGATGACGCTACCCTTTGACATGGCCATGGACAACATCGACTTGAGCAAGTTCGAGCCAATGATGAGTACTTCAGATCTGGGAATGATAGACGTGAACACTCTAGATCTGTTTAACATGGGTTCAGAGACGGGGACCCAGCCGGAGGGTCAGGCTGGTGCAGGCGATGCTTAGTATGTACTTAATTTCGTATCAGCGTTTGAGATACAGACAAGAAAAAACTGTTCGTTCCTCATCTCCTACATCGAGCGACCCAGGGTGCCTGAATCTTAGGATTACCTGAACACAGGATGCCCACTTGAGAATTAAACCATGCTGTATCACTCCGTTCAAGGTCATTTTGAGCAGGCGGCGTCGATACTGGTCATTCCCGCTACGCGTGGCTATACAATGCTTTCCCGCTTTCCCAGCTTCCGTCGAAGAGGATGTTCTGGGCGAATCCCCACACGCATCAACATATCAGCCATCTCGCACGCAAACCTAGTCCGTTCCTCCTCATCTCCTCTCTTCGACTCGAGAAACTCCTTCACTGAGCGAGCAAGCCGACCTCTGGGAGCCTTGTCCACCTCTGCCGCAAGGACGACGGCACTCGTGGCGGGGCTATCGCTCCCCTTCCTTTTCTTCTTCTTACCCTTGCCCTTGCTCTCGCCTTTCGGCTTGGGCAGGGCAAGCAGCGGCTCCAGCACCTCCGTGCGAAAGCGCCTGTACGCAAGTGACAGAACCGGCAAGACGCACCCCGGCGCGCTCCCCGCCTCCGCGCACGCCTCGGCCAGCGCAAGCTGCTCGGCCGTCGCGCTATCCGGCGCACCCCACCGACGGAGCTCCGCAACACGGCGCTCGTGCATCTTCTCCGCGATGCTCCTGTGTGAGGCTACGCAGCCCGGACGACCCCGCTCATCTCCGTCTCCGCCCTTGACTACGACCACGCCGCTCCTCCCTGGGGCGAGGGCGGCGGCGGCAGCGGCGGCCTGGCCCTCTGCGAGCTGGGAGGATATGATGTCGCCGAAGCGCAGCCAGCCCTTGTCCTCGTCGACCGCGCGTTTGACGTACTGGCGGTTCAGGTAGTTCATCAGGCGGTCGATGGACCGCGCGCCGGCCGAGTAGCGGATGAAGCAAGGCACGAGGTAGTGCACGAGCGCCGAGTCGTCCAGCGGTGCGCCGAGAAACACCTCGCGCGCCACGTCTGCCAAGTATGCGTCCAGCCGGTCGTAGACGTCCTGACCTTGCGAATGTACCGTAGAGGACCCTCGAGGCGGCGGCGGAGGGGTGGGCGCCGAAGTGCCCTTGACAAGGTGTGATGGTGGAGGTGGGGGTGGTGGCGCTGCGACGGTACGGTGGGTGAAGTAGTTGTAGAGCGCGGTGTGGATCCCCATGTGATAATTTATGTCCACGGCCGGGGCCTTGGATAGATTGTTCGTCGGTGAGCGGATGATATGGTCCAATGCGGGTTGGATGTAACTCCACAAGGCGGGTAAGGATGCAGACGGGTCAGCACTCCCCGACTGCGGGTTGAGCAAGAGGTTCGACATCGTGCTCTCCTGCGACGGCAATGGAACACCAGGCCCTGCCTGTATATTTTTTTGAGCCGACAGTCGGGCTAGCCGAATGGGCTATTATTTGCAAGTGGTCGTAAGTAGGTGCGTAGCGTCGACGAAAAGTTGAAACAAGGTCACCACTGTTAGGTAAGCTGGTCCTCGGTGGCCGAATACCGAATAACGATAACCACTAAATATAACACCAAACGTAGTGTAGTCATAAATGGACGATAACATGCAGAGATACTGGGCTACACAGGTGAAAACAACACAGATAACGAAACAATATCAGACAACACCTAGGATCAAGGTAACCCGCACGCTATGAATATCCCCCAACGATGAAGATGTGGATGAGTCGACAGTCTTTTCGCCGTCTAGACATACTTCGGCCCGTAGCGAGCTACTCCTCCATCCCCAGCTCTGACTGATAGCAAAATCGTCAGGGTTGCTCGTGAATCGCGTCACGGAGGAACCGGTTGCGTTGGCGCAAGAGATCGTGAAGTACGCCGAAACCTTGGCCCTAGGGTCGCGGTACGGTTGCGATGGAACAGTTGGCGGACCAGTGGCCGGGAGACTGCTTCCGGAAATGGAGGAACTCGAAGGTGAGCCCTGAACCGGGGTATCCGAACGCGGGCTGGGTATCATGGGAAGTCCAGAGTAAGAATATTGGGTTGGGTATGCGGGTAAAATGGTCGGTGTCGGGGGTGTCTGGAAGTTGCGTGACTTGTCATCCGTCAGTTTCTCAGTGGGAATTGACCCGTGCGGAATCGACAATGGAGGGATGGGATCGACGCTGCTCTGCCTGTGAAGGTATACACCGAGCTGGGGACCTTGCGCCTTCTTCCGGAACATCTGGACAAACACGTTGAACAGACTGCCAGCGTACCAGATCGTTTGCGAATACAGATGCGACTTTTCACGCAGTGAGTCGACATCCCAGAACTCTACACCGAACCGGTAGGGAGGATAGGGAACCCAGCGTGTGGCGTCCGAGGAGCTGTCCGAGGTGCATTGGGTCGCAATACGTCGGTCATTCTTTAACCCAAAGAAAGCGGAAACCGACATTGAAGAGCGACCGGGGGCACGACGATTCGAGGAAGCTGACGAAAGTCCGAAAAGTTCGTCCATGGACGCATTCTCCGTGATGGCACACTCTCCTATGCGAGTCGATGAAGGGCTAGGAATGGGCCAATATGCGCGGTTTTCTTCATCATTCTCTGAATAAGATAGTGCCTCCTTGATATCATTTTGGGTGACAGAAATCCCAAGTTCCTTGTGACGACTGGCGCCAACTGGTGAAGCAGGAGGAGACAAGGAGGGTGGTCCAACGACTTTGTGTCGAAGTGTCGACTGGGTCCAATATGCCGCTTGTATGACGCGCTCGGGCACATAGAGGCGGCCTGTCATTGGGGACCGGTCGTTAGATATGTATATAAGGTCGTCGAAGGTCTGCGATGCCGACATCAGACTTAGACTCGGAAAAACTTAAGGGATAACAAGACGAACCATGTTTGCATAGTAGATGCCCTCCAAGAACATCTTCGCCCATTCTGCTTCTTCTTCCTCTAGAATACCTTCGTTTCTGCGCAATTCCACGACTGCCTTGGCCAAGTCATAACGCTCCCTCTCCCCCTTAACGAAGAGCAAATCAGAAGATACTAGGGCACGGACCCACGTGGGGGTTAAACCCCCACGGCGCCAAATAAGCGGAAGTTGGGCGGGTGGAGAACAGATTACGTCGGAAATGGGTGTCCGCCATCCGGACACCGCTGAACGCCTGCTAATCGCGCGCGGTGGAGTCGCGACAGGTGCAAAAGGTACGGGTTGCTTCCCTAGACCGGCCGCTTGCTGCTCGTATACCAATAAATCGGCACCCCATCTGGCCAGCCAACAAACGCACGCTTCCCCGATCTTGTCTGAGACAGCGCCATACAAAAATATAAGATCCGACCCAGTCTCGCCAAGGGTGGAGGATGGAGAACCTAATTCGGAAGCCACCTCAGCCGGATCCTCTTTCTCGATGGCCAAGCCTATGCCATGGGTTGCGCCGCCACAGGAGCCGTGAATCTGGTCCCCTACAGAGAGCGCTTCGAGGTTCTGGGAGAAAAATTCCACGTCCTGATCTTGTTCCAGATTGGAGCCGAACGACCGCGGAGCACAGTTTAGTGGTTCGGTCTTGACCAATTGTGCGACATGTTCTAGTCCAACTAGAGGATCCAGGTCCCCTTCTTGGGGTGGCCCGATGCCTTCTCCATATGCAAACCGGAGATAATACATGACCGTGAAAGGCCCAATAGTACTAGTGATGGAGCTCAGCGCCTCAGCTGTCAGGGATGGTATGGAAAGGTAAAAGGAGGCGGCGAGAAGGGACAAAAGGAAGCGCGGAGTTGCCGGTTGGTGGCCTGGAGGGACGGGCGTAATGGGTGGAGGATTTGGAAAGGATGGCGTGAGAGGATAGGATGGAGTAGGAACGATTGCTGGATCGACAAAGAGCGGAGGACCGCCGCCATACAACCGGGCAATACATAATCTACATAGTCCAAATAAATGATAAGGGATGGTTGAAATACGGTCGATAAGAGCCAATGAGAACGTACTCGAAAGCTGAAATCCATGTCAGAACGGGAATGGTGGGTCTGTTTGTGTGCACAGTGTAGAAAAGAAAAGGTAACCACGTACCTGCCCGGGTGATATTGGGGTCGTAGAGAGTAAGTTCAATTGGACCTGAAGCGACGCGAGACCCTGGAGAGAAACCCTTATCCTCAGATTCAACAAACCCTCCCGTGAAAAGATCGCGGAAGAATTCCTCGAGGGGATGTAAGCGAACGGAAGACCAGAGCAAAAGGAGACTAAGGGTACGCACTGCCTGGATAAGGACGACGCGATGGAACTTGTAGAATGCATCCCACGAACCGCAAATTCTTAGAGCTACATCGGAAGTTCTGCCTTGGAGGAATGAGTCGTAGATGTGAGCTTGGAACTCTGCAGGTCGTGGAACGGGAGAGACAACTGGGGAATTCATTCGGGGAGGATTGTTGTAGTAGGTCGTTGACTGACCTCTTGACTTGTTATGTTGAGGACAGAGGGCGAGGCGAGAGGCACGGCAAAGAGCTTTAGAAGCGAAACGCGTGATGTCCCCGTCTCGGACGGTCAGCAAAGCCTCCGATCCGTTTCGGAATCCGCACACGCCGCTGCATCATCATCTCCGTCATTATGGCGCATCCACCTCCATCACGCTTTTCAGTTCTTTCGTCCTCTTCAGCAGAGTTACTTTCTCCCACAAACAGCTCAACACGTTTCTCTCTACCATCGGCCCCTTCGGTAGTCACTGCTCCAACAGGAACCCCGAAACCCTTATCTCGTCCAAACATTTATGACAGGCCCCTCAACAAGACACGCACAGCCGAGGTGTCCGCTTCTGCTTTCGCTTTCCTCTTCTCAGAAGTAGTACAATACATGCAAAAACGCGTAAGTGGCATTAACGATCTCGAACGTCGGTACGCGCACACGATAGCTCTAACGCGTATCGGGTTCCGACTAACTATCTCCTACAAGTTTGAACACGCTAGGCTATCGAATCGGTACACGCGTTTTGGAGCTAATGGTATGGCGTGCCGAGTCAACGTCTAAGGCACCCAAACGCGAGATCCGATTTCTCCCAGTCCTCATGTCAATACACACCAACGTCTGGAAAGCCGTTTTCGGAAAGCCTGCCGACGCAATCGAGAAAAGCGTAGAGAATGAAGACGAATGTGCGCCCACTAGCCATGGTTTCCATACCATGTTTGGCTCACGTAGCCACACAACCACAGATATGATTATCGACAATGATCCGGTGATCACTCGTAATATCTCCGTTCCCCGCGACATGAGTCAGCTGAGCTGCTCTTCTTTTACGGCCGGCATAGTAGAGGCTGTGCTTGACGGCCTTGGTTTCGTCAGTCTTTTGTGGTTTCGTGGTCCTCTGGCTGACCAGTGTCTAGCCGGCTCGCGTAACCGCCCATAACACCCCCGTCGACGATTTCCCTCTCCGGAATACGATATTGATAAAGCTAGAGAAAAGTGTTCTCGAGAGAGAAGAGCTATTCAAATAAGTTTGAGGAGTAGGGAGTGGGGCCAAACACGGCTCGGTTCTAGAATTGTCGATATTTTTTTTTGTCTCTGTCCACTCACCTACCCCGCAAACTCTCTTATCATTCCCAGTTCTGTATCTTTCTCCTCCTATGGCAGTTATACGCAGGCTAGTCGTTTCCCCACCCCTCATGAATAGCGCCTCGCCTTGGGCATCGGAACGGAACCAGCTCCAGGAGCTGTTCGATTGTCCTCACACAGGCGCCGTTACGACTAGAACGGCGACACTAACAGGCTTTAGAGAGACATCAGAACACACTGTGTGCCTTTCGTACCTGTGTCCCCCCTTGGCGTAGGCTGACACATCTCTGAGGTTGCCTTTACGAATGAGACTATCTCTTCTGTCAATTCGTATGGCTACTCGCCACATCCGTTGTCCGCCTACATAGATTACGTGGACGCCATCTTATCCAGCGCCCATGAAGGTTCGACCAAGCCGTTTATCATAAGCATCACGTCTTCGTCACCAATCTCTCTCGCGTCCATGCTCGATGCCATCCAAACGCTTCGGGCTAAGTTTCGAGATAGCGAAGGCACGATATCGCGGATCGGAATCGAGCTCAACACAAGCTGCCCGAACATCAAGGGTTCCCCCCCACCAGCGTATCACATGGCCGGTCTCAAACCCATCCTCGACGTATTCGCACGCTACTTTTGGGAAGATCCGACGCTCGTGATCGGTCTCAAGCTTCCCCCGTACGTCTACTCGACACAGTTCGACGAACTGCTCCAGGTCATCGCGACATACTCGCAACCGCACCCGGGCGATGAATCGCGTCGCACCAGCCCGTTCGCATTCCTAACTTCGACCAACACGCTCGGGCAGACGCTCTTCTTCGTAGAACAGGCCGTGCCACTAGTCCCCTCTGGCAGTAAGACCGCGGACGCCTCGGACGGCGCAACAGAGTTTGCCCTGCCGGTAGCTCTGGGGGGGATGGCGGGAGAGGCGTTGCACCCACTAGCGCTAGGGAACGTTTACACCTTGCGCCGGCTACTGGATGCGCATGAGGATACTTCCCTGCGCGAGATCTCGATCATTGGTGTCGGCGGCGTGACCACTCGGGCGGCACACCTCCGCATGCGCCGAGCGGGGGCGTCGGTGGTTGCCTGTGCAACCATTCTCGTACACGAGGGCGTGGGTGTCTTTGAGAAGCTGTCCGTCGGAGACAATAAAAGATCTGGGTGCGGTGGAACCGATGTGGAGGCATGGCATACAGTACTATAGTGCCTGAGGATTCCGTGTGAACGCAAACCTAAATGAAATGTCGCACGGCCGGTTGAGAGATTATCTTTTTTTCTGTAATCATGTAAAATTTCCCTAGGCACCAGCGGTATTGTTATGGTACATAATAATTACATGCTGGGCAATGATGTGCTACAGTCTATTACCTAGAATACAACTGCTCGGGATAAAGAAAAAAAAATCAAAAAGAGGATAAATGGGCCCAAGGTAAAGGACAACAAAGGAACTACTAGCACACACCGCCTTCCTTGGCAGGGTAATTTGATGCGGCCGTTTGACGGGGAGGCTCGCAACAACTCGGAAGTCAGTGTGGGTAGACACGTAAAGCAGGGAACCACAGTAATGGCACGAGAAATTAAAAACACTACAACATCTTACACACAAACACCAGCGAATAGACGTAAATGTAGAAGGGGACTGTCAAGACGTCGAGGAACTCCACTGCCTCAGAGGGGGGGAGGGCGAAGAGGAGCGGAAGGGTTAGAGGGAGTAGACTTGGGGTGGCTTACACGATGCGATTTCTGGGGTTGTCAATTGGTGGCGTCATGGAAGGGCAAAAACTGATATTGGTGGCACCAAATCAAGAAGGAGAGGATGGCTCAGGTTCGGGATCAGCGGCCAAATATGGGAGGGAGCCATGCTGGGAAAGAGGTCTTTCGAGGTGCCGGTAAGCCCGTGGGCGGTTGCCGAACATGGTCAGAGGGGCGCAAAATAGGCCATCGGAGAGCTCGTGTGGAAGAAATTATTTGCCTGGAAAAGAGGCACATTTTGGTACGCGGAACTCTTTGAGGGATCCGATGTGCTCTGGCCGAAACCGGAATTAGGGGCGAATGACTGAAATGCCGGAAACGAGGCCGGTCCTTGGGTACCACTGATCGGAGGGTGGTTTAGATTCAAGTCATCGATCCGGCTCTGTAATTGTTGGTCAATTTGAAAGTCTTGAGTCGAATAATTGTATGACGGGGAAACGAGACTAGCGTAACCGTCGAGTAAATGATCAAAGTGGAAGGAATGCGAATCATGTGTAGGCTCCGCAGCCACGGCCTGGGGTTGGTCAAGGATAGATGAGTAGTTCGAGAGTGTAGCGTCCCCCGCCCAGGGTACAGATTGCGAGTTTCCTGCGAAGGTGTCCCACAAGGTTTCGAGGTCGAGAAATGTTGCTGGCTGCGATGCCCAGCTGTGCGTTTGATTTATGTCGAAGGAGGGTGAAGAAGGGGTGATGGAGGACGAGTCGGGGGAGGCGTATGGTAAGCCCTCGGAAAAGGAAGGGGGGAAGGATGCATTGGCACTAGAGTTCTGCTTTTCCTCGGCGCTGCGTCTATCATATTCTGCTAGTGCCTCGTGTAGAGCGTCGCCAGTCAAGCCTTGCGAGACAAGCCTAGCAGCCTCTTCATTCCGTAGCAATATTTCCGGTTCATTACGTTTGGTTCTGCGTTTCCGCCTGTCTCCGCGAGGCTTCGGCGTGAAGCGATAGCCGGGATATTTAATGGAATGCTCCACCTTCGCTTGGTAGGCTGCGTCCTTGAATCGTTGCTTGGCCTCCGGGGGTAGCTTTCTCCACTCGCTCGAGGCCATGCGGTTGAGCTGTCTGTGATCCTGTTCGATGCCAGTAAGGAGAGATTTCCTCTTCGCCAGCCAGTCGGTCTTAAAAAGGAAAAAGCAATTGAGTGGGCGCGGGACATGATTGGGGCTGCGTCTTTGGCTGCTGGTTCTCAGAGGAACGGGAGCATCGCACTCAGGCGGGGTAGATGACTTTGCTGAGTACAATTTAACACCCGCAGGGGGTATATACGGAATGGGGGTCGCTTTGGGGGAGGAACAGAGAGACTCATCCCCGTGTTGTTGGGAAGAGACTCGGTTCTCTGGCTGGGATTCAAGAATGGCTCTACGTCAAACATCAATTCGGGCACGTATGGAAGACACAGAGTGAGTCACGCACTGCTCGGAAGCAAGGACATCGCGGTAGGATTGCCAGTAGACACCATTGGGGAACGGGGCAGGCTGATGAAGCGCAGACATGACAAGTGCCTAGAACCAGAGCAGCGCAAGTGATCCGGAGGGGTGAAGAAAGCGGGTTCACCCCCAGCCATTTGTAGTCAGAAGACGCGACATTGAGGTGCCTTTCCAGCGAGCGATTATCGATAGAGTAATCGTCGTAGAGCGAGTTTGAGCGCGGACTTGAAAATTAGTCGGTCCTCCCACAAAGAGCGCGAGCGGCAAGTGGCGTAGATAATCTCACCAGAGTGTCGGTTCCCGGTGCCCACATTCGCCAGACCGACCCATCAAGTCGGCCAGCGAAACGTCCAAATAAAGAATACAATTCGCATCACGTGTGCACATTCGTCACATCGCGTCCGGAGAGCCGACGAGCACCTCTCACATTCAACCGACAATGGCTACATCTGCCCGCAAACAGGCACCTCGTCTCGCAAAGCCCGTCGGACGTTACTGGAAAGGAAAGGCACCAAAGGGTGCTGCTGACCTTCCCTCTGACGAGTCTGATGGGGAGGAAGAGGAGGTACCGCAAGAGGAAGGTGACATCGCTTTCGCTGGCGAACAAGAATTTTTACACGCCGAACATGATGACGAGGAAGAAGAAGAACAGGGGCAAAAGGGGTACAAGACGGGAAAGATGAGTGTCGCTCTGAAGAATGTCAATATTTCCAAGGAGGGAAAGGTTATTATCGCCGGTAGGCAAGAAGTAGGTAGAACTGAGACGGAAGGTACGCCATGTATTCCATCCGATCATTACCAATAATTACGAGAACTATCTAGAACTATCTGAGGAAACGGGAGATGAGTATGATCAGGCTACAAGTGGAGACGGGACAGATGAGGTGTGTCGGACCCCATATTACATGTCTCTCACTAAACGGTTATTCTAGTCTAGCGAATCCGAATCCGATTCGGAAGAGGAGAAACCTAAGGTTCAATTCCGGCCTGTGTTCGTTCCAAAGTGAGTCCTCTGCCTTACGACAATCATACCCCTACTCCCCTTTGTCCCATCTTTGCCCCATTAAGGCCCATTTTCACAGACGAAGTCGCGCCACGGTTGCCGAGAAGCAGGCCTTGGAAGAGGACTCCGAGGAGGCTATTCGAAGGAAGGAAATCGAGGCGGAAGAGAGGAAAAAACAGAGTCACGATCTAGTCGCGGAGAGCATCCGGCGAGAGCTCTTGGAAAGTGCGTAGCAAATCTCCCCACAAGTGGATATCACCTTTTACGCTTCTGCAGAGGAGAAGGAAGAGGAAGTTATCGATGTTGATGACGCAGATGGTGTCGATCCGTCAGGCGAGTTCGATGCTTGGCGGCTTCGGGAACTTGCTCGGATCAAAAGAGACAAAGAAGCCGAAATTGTCCGTGAACAGGAACGTGAAGAGGTTGAGCGACGACGTGCTTTGCCAGAGGAACAACGACTCAAGGAGGACCTTGAACATGCAAATAAGTTGCGGGATGAGAAGCCCAAAGGCAAGCAGGTGTTTCTGCAGAAGTATTGGCATAAGGGTGCTTTCCATCAGGTGTGTTCGTCCTCGACCACTCACGTGCATTGCCTGATCATATTTTGTTGTAGGACCAAGATATTCTTAAGCGACACGACTTTACAGAGGCGACAGAGTCGGCGATGGATGTCTCTCTCCTTCCACAGGTTATGCAAGTAAAAAATTTTGGCAAACGCGGACGGACAAAATACACCCACTTGGTGGATCAAGACACCACTATTGGAAACGGTGGATTTGGTGGTTCTGGACCTGTCAAAACAGGAGGGAGGGGCACCGATGGTGGCGGTTGCTTCCTTTGTGGAGGCCCGCATATGAAAAAGGGTACCTCACATGTTCCTCCCGACGACTGCCTTTTTCATATCTTGTCTAGATTGTCCTCAATACGCCGATGCGGTTTCAGGGAAACCGGGAACAGGGCCAAACGCTGCGCCAACCGGTGTTCGCGACGAACGTCGGTCCTGGAGGGATGATGATGGGCGCCAGCCGCGTCAAGCCCGCGAAAGTTACAGGGCTCATGACCGCGAGAGATTAAGGGATGATCGGGACGGCCGCGACCGACATCGCCCAAGAAGTGCAGAGCGAAGTGGACGCGGGCGCGACTTTGAGGATCGAAGCCGGTTCTCAAGGGACGAGAAAAACAAAGAAACATGGAGGGACCGGCGACGGTCGCGATCGCGGTCGGTGGAGGCTAGGAATGACGGAGATGAAAAGCGACGTCGAGTGGGTTGACCTACTTGGTATATGCATTATCCCCAGCATCTCTTCCCTTCCTGTGTGACTGCGCGTGTTTTGATCCGATGCTGATCAAAATAGGGCTACTTTCAGCGCGCTGGGGTCCAGTGCGTAGTTGTCCATTCCACGGTTGGCACCAGCGCTGTAGGACAGTGGTGCTCTATTGGCGCACATTAGATACCTTCCATAGCAAACGGATAAGCGTCGATCCCCCTCAAGGATAAGCGGGTGAACTAACGTTAACTACCCACATGGTGCTATGCCGAAGTAGTCCTAGGCTAAACCCAAGCTATGAATAAAATGTAGTTTGAGTGAGCCATTCGAGGCTCGGCAAGTTGGTTGAACAACGCTGTGACGTAAGGTATAACATACAATCTCTCCGCTCCAAGGACAAGGTTATGGCTCTCTTTCAACTTCATTGGTTAGAGCCGATCCCACACCAAACTAACTAACTTTAGTCCCATATCAGAGATGTCCCTTAGGCTACCACGGAAATTACTTCCTACACAAGTCGTAGCCAAAAGTGCGCCGAAAAGGTTACTGTTCGATTTTCCTTTCCAAGACGCATGAAACAGCATCTGGGTGGGTGCTCGCGCAAAGGCTAGAACATCAGGGCCGGCGTATAAAACATTTTCCATCTTTTTTCCGAGAACAACCATTTACAGCATCCAGTATCACGAGGAGACTAAGGAGACAACGCGGTGGCGAGTTCGCTGGGCATACTAATTAATGATTAATAAATCTCACTAATTTCAATAAGCAAGCGCTGTCCGCTGCAGCTTTTGGTGGGCGTCTTGGCCTCTGGCACCTCCTTACCACCTTCGGACCTGGGCTCGGGGACAAAGAGTACAGTAATGACTGGCCGCCGATCTTCTCACCTTCCGCAAAAGGGTGGAGCTGCGGATCCTCGTCTGCTCCTGCGATATCTCAACGTCGCTGTCGTTGATGTCGGCTTTGCCAGACTTACGCTGCCTTGTTCGCTCTGTACACCTCACCTCGGCGGGGGAGGATTCGGCACAAAGAGTGGGCCCGCCGAATGCGAGGCCCACAACTTTGAGGAAAAAGTGTGACCCCATTTGTAGGCCCTTATTTTGGTGGCGTTCGCTTAACTTTTGGACCTCGTGAGTCTCACCCCTCCCTCCTTCCCCCTTCTCCTTTTCATTGTTCATGCGTGCGCTCGATCAGGTAAACGCGCTCGATGCCGTTCACGCTGCCGGGTGAAACGGGGAAGTGGCGCATTGCCGCGCAGATGTGCTCTTTCCTGTTGAGGCAGGTGGCAATGCCTCTCCAGCTGGCATGGGGGCAGGTACTTTCTTCAGCCCACCACGCTGTGTACTTGATGCGTCTTTCCGACACTCGAAAAAAAATTCTCCTAACAGTCCCCTCGTCGACGCTATCGCATCGTGACATTGTAGAATGCCCTGAGAAGGATACAGTGAAGCGTCAGCCTCGATTACCCCTTCATCCGACATCGCCTATGACGGCGCATCGGGCCGAGAGGGGAACAGTAAGTGTTCTTCGCTAAGAAATGTCCATACCGCCCCACCCTGCCCTTCTATATGCGATTTGGGGGGGGGGGGTCGCCTTGCATTCACATTCACCTTCTATGGCCTGCGTTGTATTCTTCGCATCCAATCGCGACTCCTTTCTCGTGTCCATACAGGAAGGCCTCCGAGCTGTGATGGGCACGACACGTGGAGCTCATGACACCACGCGGACCAATCGCAAAGATCGCAAGACTAGATATGATGGCGCACATTAATGAAGAGCGCGTGGCTCCCACGTACACAGCGCTGCGGGACGACGGTCAAAACCACCCAGTGAACGAGTTACTTGCACTTGGTACGTTCTGGCTTTCATTTTCTTCTGAAACCTTAAGTCTTCACTCGGCTCTTCGGCCAAATGCAGTTCAAACCTGCAAAATTTAGATTTCATTTGGCAGACAGTACATTCATTCATGATCATGAGATGACGCACGATTACGTCGTCAGGCATGGCGGCCGCGATGTCGCTGCCAGTGCGCGGCTGTCGAGCCATATTCCGACCTTGCAGCTCGCAGATCCACCTTGGCACTCCCGCCACGGCGCTCCTGCCAGTGCGGTTGACCTGGATGCGCCACGAAAGCCTGTAGCGCAGCAGAGGACATTGTGTGCTGCACTCCGGCCTTGAGCGCGAATCACGCTGCGCCTCTCGTTGATGGACATAAGTGCGCATTACTAGAGAAGCAGGCTACCCGATCACCATTTCTGTGGCGCGGTCGAGGGTGTACCTCTCAATTTGCGTAAGGACAGTGTCAACTACGCAAGTGATAGCCTGCTTCACGTGAACCATCGCGATCGGCGTGGCACCAACGTCTTAATTATCTCATCGCCTGGACCTGTTGAAAGAAAGTTCTCGGGTGCGGAGCCGACCGGACTATTGCTCACGTAACTTAGGTGTATGCCATAACCTTATGCATACTTTCCCGCCCTGCCAGCAGGGCGACACGGTGACCCCTCAATTAGCCAACTTGACCCGACGCACCATGGTGCACCTGGACCGAGCACTGCTGATACGCACGAGCGAATCTAGGAGTCCGCTTGCTGTGCGCAGACGAGGATGACGTGGCGTGTGTAGGGCCTTTGCAGGTAACTGATCGGCACAGCTCGGCACCTTGGCTGCGGGGTTTGGGGTGGCGGGCAAACGCACTCACTGCAGGATTTCTACAATTGGGAGGGAGTGTGGTGGGCGAAAGGGAGGCTTGAGGTTATGAAGGCGGAGGTGTACCTGTCACATGGTTGGTGTCTACCCCTCCCGATTATGCATTTCGCACTGGGATCTCGCATGGATCATTTATGAGTTAAGCTGTCCCCCGTCTATGGTCGGGATGGTTGGGATGGCGTGGTGCAGCGGGCGATACCATGATATGACCTGACCGACATAGTGTAATTTAAGAACGGCAATAATTTGGGATTCGTGTGAGCGAAAGTGATTATAGCGTGGGCCAGTACGTCAAGGACGGGGTAAAGCGCAAGTTTTTAATGACTGGGAGACAGTGGAGGGTAAGTGGGGTGACCTGACGACGGACATGCTTTCGATATCGGGAACCGCTAAGGGGGATGAGGTGAGATGATGAAATGATAAGGAAGGGATGCGCGATGAAAGGGGAAACAACTAACTCCTAGCGGACAAGACCGGCGCTGGTAAGCTCGGCAGCTCATTCACAATGACGAAGACAGTCGGCAAGGAGAAAGGGAAAACGCAAACTTAGGTGACAGCGCGTGAATGCGAAGAGAAACACGAGGGGAATCTGCTATTCAATCAAGAAAATCCAATCCAGTCTATATACATGCAGTCCACTACCAGAGACTGTCCGAAACCTTCGAATCTAAGAGTAAGTAGTCGAACAGACCGGAGATGAGGGGGCACAGGAGGGAACACAGGACACAACTAAAGGGAAAGGATGAGAGGGAGAGGGATGGAAGGAAACGGACACGTGAAGGAGCACAGGACGAGTGAGGATGAAAGGGACAAGGCCAAAAGTAAGGGGAAACATATCCTGAAAGTAGTATAACAATAGAACATCAAATATACCGGAGCCGCACGAAATCCATTGCTATGAACGGAGGTGAGGTCGCGTTGAATCTGAGATCGGGTCGACTGAGGCTGGGAGCAAGTGGCAGTGATATGCAGACGAGGAGGGAGAAGTGGTCCTTTCCACGGGCAAAGGTATAGCTCACCTTACATCTCCTGGGGGTTGAAATCTTGACTGTCCCCAGTCGAGCTTGAGTCGTCGTTCGCAAGGTATTTGACCAGCTCGGGGAGGTAATCGAAATCGAGTACATGCGATACTGGAATGGAAGTGTGTGAGCTGCCGTCGATGGTCTCGAAGCGAGTGGGCGGTCCTATGATGGTGCAGTCGTCCATGAACAAGCGGGCGACGTGAGGGATCTCGGGGGCAAGGAGGGAGGTGACGTCGTTGTGGACGGTGGTGACTGCGTTGGTCCAACCCTGTGGAAGACAAGTCAGTCGCAAGGCGCCAATGGGGGACTTTACAGTTGTGAGATCGCGCGTGGGGTCATCGAGAGTCTGGTGGTCGTAGCCGACGAAATGATGGAGCGTGGTGTGGCATGGCTGTCCCATCGTGGATTCTATAGTTTGGTCAGAGAGGGGAGGGTATTTAGGGAGGGGAAGAGTAAGCAGAGGGTCTTCATGAATGCGACAGATGTTGCGAAAATCTTCGGGAGGGGAGGGAGGCACCGGGCGGACTTTCTTGGCGGCCTTCTTGTATGTTATAGAGGTCGTATGGTACTGAAGCGAAAGTGTGTTGGTGAGCGCAGGCTTGTACGCGAGATCAGGGACAGATGAGGAGGGGGACGTATGGTTGAATGCGTGAGAGGAGACCCGGAGGCTTGCCAAATGTACCTTCGCGGGAGGGGACATAAATGCGACGTGAGATACCTCGTGGATCACGAAGTGAGACCTCGACCTTTCCGCTGGGAAAGTCCTCGAGGCGACAGAGAAGTTGGCGGTGGAAGGGACGGCCGAGGAGCAAGCATGAAGGGGGCGCGCTCGACTACGTGCGTCTGCAGCTTGAATGGAATGTCGCCGACTTGCATTGAGAGGGACTCGGCGCAACCTAGGGACCAGTTAGTGTGGCTATTCAAGTTCGCCCCCTCTATCTCGATCCGGAGTCCGGGGTTGATGCGCGCGGTGATTTCTTGTGCCAGGTCCTGTCTGATAACGACGATCTGGGAGCCCGGGTCTAAAACACCTGGCTCGCGGATGCCATTGCAGAAGTCGATGTCGATCTCCTGCAAGGAGGAGTACTCTGGTTCTGGTTCGTGTTTCAGACGCAGCTCTGCGGGAGATGGAGACTCATCGGTCGTTGGTCCCAGGTCGTATGCTTCTTCGTAAGTGGCGACTTCGACTTGACGGACGCGGAGACGTTCCGCGATCTCCTTGCGTACTGCTGGACCGGCGGCGTATAAGTGTGCTGGCGTAATTTGGGCGAGGTTATCGTCCCAGAGCCAAGCGACTAGCTCGTCGATGAGTCGTTGATCTTCTGCGTTGAATTGGTAGCGATATTGAGGGGCGGACTTGTGAGGGTCGATCAGTGCAGTTGGCTTCGGAGGATCGTACGGCGCGGGACTGCGAAGAGGACTTGGGCGGATCGGTTTGCGTGGTGTTCTGGGTGTCGACTTGCTTTGTCGAATTGCGCGAGTCGGCTTGTTGTGTGGTCGGGTGTTTCTTCGGTGGGGTGGCTTCAGGCTGACGTGAGGGCTTCTAGTTGTGGCCGCGCTTCATCTCGGCGGCGAAGACTCGGAATATGTTGGGTACGGGGGAGTTGGCGTCGAGATCAAAGATGTCGGTGTCTGTGTCAGACTCGGTGATGAGGAACTCGGAACTGGATACTCCCGCTACCTGAAAGGCGGACAAATAAGCTATTTCCTCGATGCGGCTAGCGGTGGTGGTCAGGGAGGCATGCCCAGGCGGATCGCGAGCTGGGATAACGAGGCCTTGTGAGGTCACAGATGTACTGGTTGATGGCCCGGCGATCCAGGAGTCAATTCCAGCTTGGAGGCCGCGGCCTGTGCCGTCGTTTGGTACGGGGTCACCGTTAGGCAGGTGAATCCGCCCGCCGCGAATCGTAGCACGGCCGGAGCGAACGTACTCTTCTGCGGCGACCTTTCTGGTTGCAGAAGACGCATCCCTCGGCGCGCTGTCGAGACCGGAAGAACGAGTCGACGTCGTCGTAGTGCGAGGTCGCGGCGGCCGGCGCGGGGGCTCGTGGCCATTGCTGCGAAACGTTGGAGTTGGCTGGTGGCGGTGGTGTCTGGTATGCGTAAGTGGCTGGTGGTGGGACTGCCAAGGCAAGCTCTGGTTTGGGATAGTTGTTAGCTACGCTCGGCCAACGACAACGAGCTGTGCGTGAAGAATGGCATAAGCTGAGTCCCGGATGTTAAAGCCATGCATTTTGCTTAGCAGTTCCTCCATGTCTTGGTCATCCTCTTGCTTTTTGAGGCAAACGGTCCTGGTCTGAACAGCGGGGGTGGAAGGTTCGTGAGGGCTTTGGTCACGGGAGCGTTTGCGATCATGGCGGTCGTAACCCCGGCGATAGCCGTGATGGTCATCGGGCTCTCGCGGGTCCCTCCAGAGGAGTGGTAGTAGAGGTCGCGTTCTCGTGGGTCGCGGTCGCGAGGGCGTTCGCGCCTCTGTGGGCTGTGGCCGTGGCGGGTCGCAATTGGGTGAGTCTTCGTAGCGATGGTCGTTGCTCCTGCGGCGAGGTTCGCGGTCGCGGCGAGAAACTCTTCACTCGTATTCGGAGTCGGGGTTGTAGTCGTCATTGTCGGCAACTTTGGCCCCATCCTTGTCCAAGTCGTATGAAGCCTTCTTGGGAACACGCATAAGAACTACGACAGCTTCGCGGCAGCCCGTCAGGCCTCCCCCCAATCCGTGCAGCTCCTGATCGTCTATCGTCGCGCGCACGACCGGAAACGCCGACAGTGCGACTGGGTCGGGCTCTAGTAATATCAAGGCGGAGGTTCGTAGATCGCTTATCGAGCCCCGAGAGGCCCTCGGTGGGATGGACCGTGATGCTTTCGAAATATCGGTAAGTGAAAGGAGGAGGCAGATCAAGGTGCGTACATTTAGGCAAAGTCTCGTGGCCCCTCTTCAATCCTCTTCCAACTTCCCACCTTACTCCCCTGAGCCCGTAAGTAAGTCGTACCAACGCGGTAGCTGGCTGGCTGTGGGGGACAGGCCGTCAGAGCGATCGTGCAAAACAGAGAAGGAACCTACCAGATGCTGATTATAAACACATATCGGGACTTTCATCACTCTACTCTGGCTGTTGGGTGTACCTGCGAGTCGCCCGGCACGCTCCGCACTCCGACAGATAATTGATATGAAATCCTGAGGCTATATGGACCCAGTATTAACCACTGGCAACACTACTGGGCAACCCCTGCACCCAACCACACACACAACCACTCGCTCACTTCTCAACATGTGCCCGGCCCTTCCACCCGCCGATCCCCTCGATAAACCCAGGCAACGCCTGTCTGACAACGAACTCATGCGTGGAGATGGGGGGGAAGTCCTGGATTCAGAATATGATGTCACCCCTGTCCTCCGCAACAGCGTTGCGGGTGTTCTACACCCCTCTGACTCAAGCCGGGCTTACGTGTTCTGTGGGCACGAGTACGTGACGACCAAGGTGATGGGCGACACCATCGTACGGGGCCCAAAGTTTATTGTCGATGACTGGCCGTCATTATCAAGGATAATGTTCGCCGGGTGGATAGATGCCGTGTTACCAATTCCGAACAACACCAAACAGATGTATTTTTTTTCCAGCGAGGATTATGCTCTCATCAACGCCGATCCTGGTTCGTGATTGTCGATAGACTCCGTGGCATTGACCATATTCCCACTGATAGGTACCCCCAATGACTACGTCATTGATGGACCGAAGAACATCATTGCAGAGTGGCCATATCTCAGATATGCTGGCTTCAAGGCCATCGATGCCGTCCTGCTGAATCCGATGAACAGCGAACAGGCGTACTTCTTTAGGGGCGAGCAGTATGTTCTTATTCATATTCTGCAAGGTGAGTTCCATCACTTTGCTTTATCCCGGAACCTGGTCGAGCTGACGTCACTTTTCAGGGCCAAACAAAGACTACATCGTCGATGGCCCGAAGCCGATGTGGCCATGCTTGAAGGATGCAGGTTTCAAGGAGATCACCATGATCCTGCCAAATCCGTCAAATGCAAATGAGGCCTTTGTA
>Ga0307509_10004160_pt1 | contig 21139 bp, 21 predicted proteins | sample 10_EM_MG_FD_202245 | JGI IMG/M metagenome (GOLD analysis project Ga0307509, IMG submission 202245) | Populus trichocarpa ectomycorrhiza microbial communities from riparian zone in the Pacific Northwest, United States - 10_EM | ecosystem: Host-associated > Plants > Roots > Unclassified | place... | reverse complement strand
AAAGTCAATCAATGTCGCCAGCTTATCCATATATCCAATATCTAGTTCTTGTGTTCGCGTCTTTGACCGTTGCGCATTTATTCGGACACCCCACGATAGCCCTCCGAAAGGTTTTGCCTCTGGAAGTGAAGTTTCTAGCCGAGTGATCACATATTTGAAATGTTGAAACACTGGAAGTCACGTGTATCAACCCTAACCTTAATCTGTAGAAATGGCTTTCTGCAGATTAAGGTTAGGGTTAAAAACCTGAGGCCTGCAGGTCACCCAGGCCGGGCCCGGCTTTTTTTTTGGAAAGCCGGTTTCCCATAGTCCGGCCGTACCCAAAGCCGGACGGACTGGCCGGTTGGGAACACTGGAGGATATCGATCCCAACAAGGCTAACACGAAATACGGCCAAACACCACTAGAGCGGGCTGCACATGGAGGGTATGAGGGAGTGGTGAAGCTGCTATTGGGACGAAAGGACATAAATATCAACGCACCGGGTGCTGAATCAAACTGGACACCACTGGGGGGGGCTGCATGGGTTGGGCATGAGGGAATAGTAAAATTGCTATTGCAGCGAGAGGATGTTAATCCCAACACTGCGGACACCATATATAACCTAACACCACTCGGGCGGGCTGCCGTGAAAGGGCACAAAGGAGTCGTAAAGCTGCTATTGGAACGAGAGGATATTAATCCCAACAGCGGAAACACCAAATATAACTTAACACCACTCGGGTGGGCTGCCGAGAAGGGGCACAAAGGAGTCGTAGAGTTGCTATTGGAACGAGAGGATGTCAATCCCAACATGGCAGACACCAAATATGGCCGAACGCCTCTCGTGAGGGCTGTGAAGAACGGGCATTTGGGAGTAGCAGCGTTACTATTAACGCGGGAGGATATTAATCCCAACACCGCCGACGCCACGCGAGGCGGGTCGCCACTCTGGTGGGTAGCACGCCTCGGGCATGAGCGAGTAGTAAAGTCGCTATTGGAACGCAAGGATCTGGATCCTAATAGACGGGGCCCAACCGGCCAAACAGCTCTTGAGGAAGCTGAATCCCGGAAACATGAAGGGGTTGTGCAATTACTCGAATCCTCACTTCTCCCGCCAGAGAAGGCTCCCCCCAGCGTTAGCCTCCATTGTTTTTGGTATTATTTCGTTCATCGTCATTTTGACCCTTATCCTTCTCGTCATATTTTACCACCCCAAGCAGCCCTCCCCCATGACCAGCAGCTACTCCAGCGACATCCTCAAATTCATTCCTATCGTCTTGGTAGCAGGGCAATAGCCAAGGGAGTCCTATGGTGGAATATTGTGCATAATCCCTACCCTCGACCTTTGTCTCTTTTACTTTTTTCCGTACCATTCTTCATCTTTCTTTTTCCTTCCACGTGTCTCATTGAACACAGTTCATCTCATGCTATTACCCGCAGGCCCATTTTCTTCGTTTCTTTCTCCAGATTACGTTTTTCCTTAAGAATTCACAATCAACCGTTATTCCCCAGACTGCCAAGGCGCCCATTTGGGACCCTTAATCCACCCCGGCCCGACTCTGCTCTCCATGATTCAACAATGCCATGAGAGAAATTGGTTACTAGTTTTCATTATGAATTAACCTTTTCTCTTATTTCTTTGACCTTTTACCAATTTCTTTAAATTTTAAACTATGCTCTTGTTGTCTGGTATTGTTGTTGTAGGGGGGCATTTGGGTTGGTTAGCGGTTGACAGTCTAGGTGATAGCCCCTTTCACTTATTTTCGTTTCATCGATCGGGGGGAAGAGTTGTAGGTGTTTGGGAAACAATTGACCTCCGTGGTAAGGTGGCTGTCATTGTTGTGGTGGGATGTGGCCGGAATGGTTCTAGAAAAGGGGTTGTGGAAAGGAAGGACTCAGCCAGTTATTTTAGGTTGTATTGGAATATGGTATCTTCCTCCTGGTTTCTTTCTCCTCTCAAATGCTTCTTTTGACTCTCTATAATTCTGTTCTCAAGCAGGGTACCAGTTCGGACTTCGTCATAGTATGTCGGTTTAAAGTGCAGCTAAGTTCGATTGATATTAGCGTGATGGAAAATGGATTTCAGAGCAATAGCGTAAGCGATTGTGGAGTTTAAAATGAACATCACGCTATATGTAGCCTGTATCAGCATAAGTCAATAGAGAAGCGGATATGCTCAATAGAGAGTTTGCGCAAGAGGACCTAGGCGGGAGCTAACGGAAAAGAGACCTAGGTCTCCGAATCGAAATGGGAATATAAGACGAGGGCGGGGAGACTAAGCACAATAATAAGCGCCTGGCAATTATTGTAGAAAATACATCACAATGTCATACAATAAAACAACCACAGCGCAATCCAACTGGATTTTTATGACCAACAATAAAATAATTTTTCAAAGGAGTCCTCTAGGATATTTGATTAATGGTGTCAATAGTGCTAATTTTTTAATCCTTCTTTGAGAATATTCATGATAAACTGGAGGCAACACCATTAGAAATATTTGATGCTATCCCCTTTCGGGAAAGTAGGCAGCTTTTTATCGCCTAACACACAGATAATTCTGAATTAGGTTGCGCTCAGTCCCCTAAAATATTTTCACGAGTACGGTAGGTTAGGACCTCCTGCCTAACAACTGCTTTGTCACTTTTCTAGTGTCTTCCCGCTGGCTTCCCTGTGCTGTCGAGTCTACTATTGGCCGTTGCCTATTCCGGACACCTAACCTCACCCCAGCACTGTCTAGTAAAATAGTAACACTCTAAAAGTGGTAGCGATGACGCAGATCCCTCTCACTGCTCGCTTATTCCAACTGCGCACCGGTAGTCTCCCTCTGTTCACCAATAAGGGTTATACCAGATCGCTCGGGCTTCGGTAGCGGCTATCGCCACGCGCGCGGCGCGCCAATCATCTCCAACTGATCGGCCCACCAAAGCCATTCCCGGTACCGGGTACCATACTTTAAAAGCTTGAATAATTGGATGGTATTCTATGTCGTTGGATATTTCTCTCTTAGTATGATCAAGACATTTTTGTTTTTTTCTCCTTCGGAAGGCGGAAAGGGGCCGTATTTTTGCTATGGTGGTCCAAGGCTTGGTAGGACATCTATCAGGCAACGAGAACCATCTTAGAACGAGAGAGGAAAGGGAGTGAGTGCTAATAGACCGCGATGTCAGTTCACTGGTGGTGGGTTGGTTGTGCGATCAGTCCAGGGGACCAAACACAGATGTTACCTGTTTCTACCTAGACTTCGCAGCGCAAAAGGAGCAGTCTGTGGCCAGTGTTCTAGGCTCCATGTTAAGAGAGGCGGTTGGCTAAATGGAAAAGGTCCCAGAGGAAATAATAGGCCTTTCAAGAGCAGTAAATGGCCATTGGTGGATGGGGACCATGACTTTCGCATATCATGAGGACGCTACAGACCATCACGTACTTACTGAGCAAATTTGAATGCATTGATGCTTGCAACCAATGAGCGGCAGCGCATTGATTCAAGCTCCTTAATTCGCTACAACAATCCTCGAAACATCTCCACGTACATCTTCCCAGTGCCCGGTTCCTTTCTTGTCATGACTGTGAACTGCAAATTTATTATTGGTCACAACCTCTAATCCTCCAAAGGCGGTGCAAGTGAAAATAAGAATTAGAAGACAACAATACCGGTACTCAAAGAATCCTGCCCCTGGCATTGCGCTACCCCATTCCTCCCCAGCCAGTGGAACCAAACGAGTCGCTACCTTGCACTCTCCTCTTTGGTTAAGCTATAATTATTTAGCTCTAGCCTGAGTTGAGTGAGGGCAAACTAGATATGTTCCTTCAATTTGCCCTCAAATCCATCAATTTTATTTTTTCAGGCTTCATTTCCACACCATCAATTTTTTTCTCAGGCCTGATACCGCCTGCTGCAACATCATACCTGAGCTTCGTCTCAACCGCACTGTCATACAAAGACTTTGCCCCTTACTAGTATACTAGTCAATATAAATGCGCATGGAATGATTCAGTGAAGCTTACCGTCATAAATAGAAGTTCACCGGGCCACTTGAGGATGCCCCTCCCCCGATTCCCTCATCCCACAGTTTGAGCCATTAGCGAACGGGTTCAAAATATGCACAGCCTCTGGTAGGAAAAAAATGGTGAAACGGGGATCTGGTTTCGGGGGATTTGATTTGATTGGAGCATTTTATGTGCTCGAGCCAATTGAGCAACCGTGTTTCTAGCATTTAATTCAGGCATTTCCAAATTTTTTCAACTAGAGACCGTTCACCCGAGCTGCGCTCCGCCGTCGAGGTTCTTCGCCCGGAAGTGTGTGTGTGTAGAATGTGAACCCACAGAAGAAAGGTTGTGAAACGAGGAAGAACTAGGGTGGCCTGAGAAAGGAGAAATGGTCGGAGGGAAAAGGGGGGAAGGAATGAGAAGAAAAGGGGAAAAATAATAATCACAGAAAAATAGGAGCTACCATTTATTCAAGTAACAAGAGTTCTCACCCATCCCGCATTTGACTATGGAAGATTTCAGTTGAGCAGAGATTTTTGAAACAATTGAGGCACCAGTACACAAACGAAAAAGAACCCGACATCAGCCTTGTCAAACTTCCACCAGTCCCTCCATTTCACCCAAAGAGCCAAACTGCCCCCCTCCCACATGTCCACCTACTTCATTACCCATCCGCGTACCGCTTCCTCTCTACTTCTTAAGCGGTTCAGGGATTAGCTTTAACTGCAGTTTCAAGCAGGAGGTGGGCAAGGTTGACTTACAGTATTCGCATCGAGAGTTTCCCTTATTGCGCAGCCCTCCAGACATCATCATAATAATCTCTGAGATCCTGTGCGGTGAAAGTGAAATCCCCCTCACCACGGCTTGCAACTGGCGGGCGAAGGAAGAGTTTCTGGAAGTCGAGCCTCAAGGTACCTCCACTAACAGCCTGCGCATTGATGGTGATTGTTTTCTTGATTGTCGGTGTGGCTATAAGCTGTAGGTTTGGCATGTTGTCTATTTCCCAATGCTGAATGTGGATGGTTCGGGTCGTGGTGGATACGAAAAAGAGAAGAACAATTTTAACCTCTCCGTGAGAGTTCGCGAGCCACCACTGTGCATCCACCACCAATCGCTGAGGGGATTCGGAAACCCCACACTCCAAAACCAAAGTTGGCCAATCAGTTTCAAGAGGGCGAGCCACCCAAGGTTTGAATCCTCCATCCGCTTGTTTTTTGTTTGAATCGCCTTGATAGGTAGTACGACCGACACTGGGAAGAGCACGTCTCAATCCCATCCCTCCAACCTTCTCCATCAAGGAGGAAATGAATGCCTCAGTAGCAAATTCGTGGGGCCCGCTCGGCATAATTTTGACGATCAATACTTTTGGATCGTTGAGGTACATGAAGCGGAGGCTTTTATAGTGTGTGTCGCGGACGTGCTCAATATTCGCAAGCTGGTCTTGGGTCACAGGGGAAAAAACCATATACCAGCTAGGGTATTCGTCAGCATTAGCCGAACGCAATTTTTTGGCTTGTGATTCAATGGCTCCCATGAATGACTGCAAATCGCAAAATTCCTGGTGTTCTACACCCTCTAACCCTTTGCTAAGATAATAATGCATGTCGGGCAGTCCACTAGGTGCTAGAGATTGGATGGCGGAGGGGATAGGGGGGACACCCATTTGCTCGGCAGGCATGGAGGACATTCTTTCCTTTCGTTGTCGGTAGATATTGAATAGTGTGATGTGACCTGAGTGGTATCGGTATCAAAGACGGTGGGTGGTGGATTTTTTAAGGTTCTGAGAGAGAGGAGCTGTGGTTGCAGCATAGAACCAAGCGTCGCTAGTGGGCTTTTCAATTCAGTGCGGTGCAACTGGTCACGTGGCATCTCTAGAATTGTCACACTAGCACAATTTACCAGCCACACGTGATAGGATCACAATCTGTCCGTGCGGCCTGGAAGGGTGTCTATCCTGCGACCTATGTCCTCTTCCTTTAACAAAAAAGACTACCGTATGCAACGTATGTGAATCGTGGGGGGCTATCTAGCTTAATGGGAAAAATGTAAATTATAACCTCGACTTGAAGCAAAACAGACTATACACAACTTTTGTTGATTCTGCGGGGGTATCCAACTGGATGGACTATATATATACCGTAAATTATGAGGTTTTACCTGAGGATGGCTGCCCCCTCGTGGGTTTTTCTAGGGTCCTAGATACAACTTGGTGAAATGCTACCTCATGTTGGTCCGACACAAGAAACCACCCGACTTCTGAGTGCATATACAAAGTCTGGTCTGAGGCAAAACCTAACCCCAGGAGTCTCTTCACGACCTCAAACTATCCCCCAGAGATATCATACTCCGAGCATATTATTTGATTAATCGAGTGATATCTGGTGAGTATGATTTGGTGACCGGCAACTGGTCTGCACCCCCGAAGGGAGAAGGGCAAGGAGCATGCCTGGAGAGGGATTGCGTTATCATACCGCGCCCGACTTGTTGGCGACACTCTGATGGCAGCTCGCTCACGACCCAATGATGACTAGGGTAGCGTAGGTAACGGCGCGGAGTCCAGGAGAAAAGCACGTAAGCGGTGGTTGTGGTATGTGTGATGTTCGATGTACAATACAGGAAGCTCTCTACTGGTAGCTCAGACTTAAATACAGAAGAGAGCGCACAAACGCACTAAACAGGAAAAACCCACACGATGGGAAAAACCCCACAAGTGGCAGTCACGACCCTAAACCAGTCGTACCCCAAACTAACTATCATACCCTAATGACTATGAGATTCTAGCTATCACGACTTACCCTTTTCCAGAGTGAATTACATGACTGGGAAAATCATGCCTCGCTATCATAGGAAAAAAACATGCAAGACTCAGAAGAATGTCAAGCCAAACCGGAGGTTTTCAATCAGAACAAAAATGGACAAAAATAGAGATCATAATATGGTTCGCACAAGTAGGTAGGCACAACCCCAGAAGATGCCGGAACAAAAACACTGAACATGTATCCTTTTTTTTTTTGCCTTTTCTCAGAAAATGTGATTTTAGGACTAGGTGATAGGAGCCTTTTGTTAAGGCTACGTTTTCTTATAATACCAATGGACCTTTCATTCGCCGTTCCAGAAGCGACGGTTCCCATAGCACCAAAGCTATTCGGTTAACTTAAACCGACCGTCTGATTCAGCATTCATTAATCAGCCGCTTGGTGAGACGATTACATGGGAGCGGAAACCCTGTGGTCAAGAATGATGAAAGTTGTGTAAAAAGGAGGCCTACAGTCCTTTTCATCATTGACCGGTTGCACCTTATTTTAACGAACAGGAAGTGCGTTAACCAAACATCAAGTCTTCCTCATGAACGGTCCCATTATGGTAGAAGCGAACCAGTAAACCTTATCAATTCCCTACTCGAACGGTCCGTTCCGTTACCAACCGAACGCAGCCTAAGTAACTGCTCCCACAGAGAACGCAGCCAGCGATACCCAGGCAACAACAACGTGAGCCCTAGTGACGCAATCCCTCGCGTCTCTAACCTCCCCGCCAGCAGCTCAGCACAAACACTCACGTCCATCCTGTTGTTGCTTCGCTAGGGCTCGGAGGCTTCAATTGATACACCCCCGATACAGCAGACTGGGGTGAGTGCTCTGCCAGGAAACCCCTCAGCCAGCCTTGCCACAGCTTGGCATTGAAGTCCAGTACGAATCAGCCAAAACTACCGGCACTCACCAATATTCGCTAGGGCCGAGGGTGTTGCCTCGCTGAGCACTCCCCCAGTCTGAAGGAAAATCCAAAGCCAATGGTGGTCGGTTACCACATAAAAATCGTTTGGCTCTGCCCCTCCCGGATCAGACGTTTCGTATGCACTCACAAGTCGCGCGGTTTCTTGTGTTAGGCGGACAGAAGGTAGATTTTTGCCAAGTTGTATGCAGGACCTTAGAAAAGCCCACAAGGGGAAGTCGTTCTTACACACAGCTGGCACAATGTATGGTATATATATTTTCCACAAAGTTGAATACCCCCGCAGAATCAACAAAAGTCGTGTATAGGGTAGTCTTTTTTGCTCCAAGTGGAGGTTATAATTTTCATGTTTCCCATGCAGCCCCGCATAACCCACAAAGCTTCTTACCGTATTTCTTTTTAAAAGAAGAGGACATAGGTCGCCGGATGGACACTCTTTTAGGCCACCCCGACAGATTCCGATTAGTAAGCATTGCATGAGGGAGCGAGAGGTGATCAGTGAAACCCAGCTTAATTATCTAGCCTGACTCCCGGAGAGTCCATGGCCTATCATACCCTGAAAGAACGGTCTCAACCCTCGCCCCTTACAGCCGGAGAGCTAGATACAGAGACCCCGCCCGATAAAAGCTCAGATCCCCAGGGCTTTGTCCCCTGGGGGGGCTGTGGAAATAAATTTACGCTATAATATTCCATACCCGTAACAAGACAGCACTTGTGAACATGTCAGCTATTGCAAACTGCCAAAGTTCAGTTTTTTTGTTTGTTCAGATCTTGGTGTCGTGCAATACGGGTCGTGGGCACAAACGTCGTTCAATTAGGGTACGAGCAATCACCGACCAGCCTAAAATGTACTACAGGGCTAATAAATGTCCTGTGCACTTCTAGTATGATAATATTATCATCATACATAATTGTTTGATATTGTTGGTTGTAAGCCGGAATTGGGATGCTTGGTCAGGAAGCTGTCTGGGCTGTCATTAGTTGCTGGTCTCTTGCGTCTTTTCCAAACTCCTCTCACTTCTCTGGCACACAAGTGTTTTCTTCCGGTGGGCCAAATCAATCAAACCGGCCTTCCCACAACTCATATTTCGCCTTTCTTATTCCTCCTGTTCTCACCTTCGGTAAAGCTACTCTATCACGTTCCATCCCCAATTAGCAGTTGTGTAAACGCTCTTTTCCATCCGCCGTCTAATCGTTTCTGACAGAAGTGACAACTGCACTGGTATGTAAAAGTAAGCCGGGTTAGGATATTTGAGTGGTATTTAATGACGCTTGCGTCCACAAGTTAAAGCTCACAGGAATACCATCCAGCATTATTCCCGTAATCGTTAGAATTTTAGATTTCTAGAATGGGACATTGGAAGGGTGCGCAGGGAACTCGAGTGGCCGCCAGCTTGTGAGAGTATTAGCATTATATATTATGACCAGTGCAAGAAGTGCATATATTCCCATTAGAATATTTCAAGAGGTCTAAACCCAGTAAGAGGGGGAGGGGTAAGCTCAATTATCTTGTGCCTGGACAAAATTAACCGCGGACTAGGCAACGGGAAAAACTTCGGCCATGACAACACCACTCCCCCACCAACAAACACCACTATAATAGAAACAAAATACAAAATACAAACAAAAAATGTAGGTACACGGTAGAATATATATAATTGAAATGGATTTGGAGAAATTTCTTCAGGTGGTGTTGGAAGCGCGCGGTGGTGGGAGCGGAGGGCCCCGTTGCCGTCCAGAGTTGGTGCGCTGTTAATTTGTCCACTGACCATCTAACCATGATCTAACTTAAATTACCGAAAACCCAAAAGTAGAGACATCTCCTAACAACCTTCGACTACATACCCCCCAACCCAACTATTGATAACCAGGGGAGCTACTCCTGCCCCCAGAGCCAAGATTATAAGTGAAAGAATAAATCAACCAGAAGCATGATGGATACCCTTCTCCTCGCCAAAGATTGTGTGAAAATGCGAGCTGGCGGAGTGGTTAAGACATCGGTTTGGTAAAAATCCAGCTGATTTTAGTACCACACCAGATGACAAATATCGTAGGATTATTGGTTGCCCTATCTGTCACGAGGGAGGACAGGGGGAGGCTGTAGCCCCGGCGGGGGGGGGGGAAGGAAGGAGACATCGTTTGAGAAGGCATGATGGCTGTAAGATTGAAAGGAACTTGCTGAAATACTACTGGGCTGCTTAATCCTACTATGAGTACAAGGTTATGCGACTCGGACTTTAGCACAAGTACGGTATCATAGTCTATGTTCATATTAAATTTTCTATGATACTTATCATCGGGTCTAGTGGGGGGCAAAAACATACGGGGGTACAGGACATAAGTTTTGTAGGTTCCATAAGCGAGGTCTAGCACTCTCAACCTGTGTAACCTACAAAACTTATGCCCTGTACCTCCGTATTACGTGTAAAGGCAGGCATCAACATGAGATTGGTTTGCCACATTTGGGTGGCTTGAGTGGATTCCACGCAGCTGGCTATTATAAGAGGCTGAAGACCCCCGCTTTTGTTCATCGCCCAGAAACTCTTCAACCGAGAATATTCAATAACTCCTCCACAATAGCGGAAATGTCTCAATATCACGCTAACTCCTTTAATAACACGAACTCTTTTAATAACACAAACTCTTTTAATAACGCGAACTCTTTTAATAATGTATGGAACAACTGCACTGTTGCCGATGATCGGTCTCAACTCCTAACCTGGCTATCACCACTAGAGCCCAGGCTGCGGCATCAGGATATTCAAGAGCGCCGCGTCGACAACATTGGGGAATGGCTCATGCGAACCGAAGAATTCAGAAGCTGGCATGACGAGAGTGGGGAAGGTGAGGTTGATAAGGCAGTCTTATTTGGCTATGGAGATCCAGGGGCCGGGAAGACATTCATCAGGTAAATATTATTCTTGTGGGGGGAAGAAAGAGTTAGTGCTAACATGCCGCGATGTTAGTTCGCTGGTAGTGGACAGGTTGTGCGACCAAGCTAGAAGACAAAACACCCCTGTTACGTGTTTTTACTTTGACTTTGCGGCGCGGAAGGATCAGTCTGCCACAGCCATGCTGGGTTCTCTGTTGAAGCAGATAGTTAGCGGAATGGAAACGATCCCGAAGGATATATTACGGGCCTTTGAAGAGGGGAAAAAGGCGATCGGTGGACGGGGACCGCAACTTCTTGATATTGTCAAGATGCTACAGAGCATCACATCCCCACGGCGCACATTTGTGTGCATAGACGCTTTGGACGAATGCGCGGCGGTGCATCGAGTCAAGATCCTGGATTCACTAAAACAAATCCTGGAGAAGTCCCCGCGCACACGAATATTCATCACTGGGAGGCCCCATATTCGGGCCGAGATGGAAAAGCGTCTTGGCGGAAAAGTGATAAGTGTATCTCTATGTCCTAACAAAGAGGATATTATCAGATACATTCGGGTTAGGATAGGCGAGGATGAAACGCCAGATGCCATGAATGAGAGTCTGACAGCAGATATTCTGGAGAAGATTCCCAAAAGTGTATCCGAGATGTAAGTAGGGCAATAATACTTGGAATCCCACCCTACACCATCCGCTAATATATATCTAGGTTTCTACTGGTTTCCTTGAATATCGAGGCAATCTTATATGAATCAACAATTTATCGAAGACAGGAAAAGCTGAGTAAAATGACGGGTGGGTCGGAATTGGGAGATGTTTATGGTGCGACGATCGCGCGGATAAAGGCGCAAGCTGGAGATAAATCGAGGCTTGGGATGGCGGCGTTAATGTGGATCAGTCATGCGGAACGACCGTTGAGCGCGGATGAGCTCTGCCACGCCCTCGCAGTCGAGCTAGGCTCCACGGACTTCAATCTTGGCAACGTCCCTTCGATATCGACATTAGTTGGCTGCTGTCAAGGGCTTATTGCTGTAGATAAGGAAGCATCAACTGTGCGATTGATCCACTTTACTCTCCAGGAGTATCTTTCCGCCCATCCCGATATATTCAGTAGACCCCACTCGGCAATGGCGGAAATCTGTTTGACTTATCTGAGTTCACGGCAGGTGAAAGCTCTTTCGATCAGCCCTTCTCCTAATACCCAAAACACACCCTTTCTGGAATACTGCTCTGTGTACTGGGGAGCCCACGCCAAAAGGGAGCCCTCTGACCGCGCGAAATCACTTGCCTTGGAGCTATTAAAGGGAGATTATGGTCAGATATCGACCCAATTTCTTTTGGCGCGAGTAGAGGACCCGGATCCTGAGTACTTTAATTGTGAGGACTTTGATACTTACCTTAGGTTCAGTGGACTACACTGCGCATCGTTCTTCGGAATTATCGAAGTTGTAGCTGGTTTGATACAGATGGGATGTTATGATATCGACGGAGGAGATTTCTCTGGCCGCACGCCACTTGCATGGGCTGCTCATAATGGACATGTGGGAGTGGTGAAAATACTACTCGAACGGGAGGGGGTCAATCCCGACAAGGCCGATGATACCGGCTGTACACCGCTCACGTATGCCGCTTTTTCTGGACATGAGGGAGTGGTGAAAATACTACTCGAACGGGAAGAGGTCAATCCCGACAAGCCAGAGAATTTCGGCCAGACACCGCTCAGGTATGCCGCTAAGTCTGGACATGAGGGAGTGGTGAAAATACTACTCGAACGGGAAGGGGTCAATCCCGACAAACCAGGTTATTTCGGCCAGACACCGCTCTCGTTTGCCGCTAAGTCTGGACATGAGGGAGTGGTGAAAATACTACTCGAACGGGAAGAGGTCAATCCCGACAAGCCAGATAATACCGGCCGGACACCGCTCTCGCATGCCGCTTGGGAAGGACATGAGGGAGTGGTGAAAATACTACTCGAACGGGACGAGGTCAATCCCGACAAGCCAGATATTACCGGCCGGACACCGCTCTCGCATGCCGCTTCGACAGGACATGAGGGAGTGGTGAAAATACTACTCGAACGGGAAGAGGTCAATCCCGATAAGCCAAACGATTGGGGCCATACACCGCTCTCTTCTGCCGCTCAGTCTGGACATGAGGGAGTGGTGAAAATACTACTCGAACGTGAAGAGGTCAATCCCGACAAGCCCGATAATTACGGCCAGACACCGCTCTCGCATGCCGCTTGGGAAGGACATGAGGGAGTTGTGAAAATACTACTCGAACGGGAAGAGGTCAACCCCGACAAACCAAGTGGTTACGGCCGTACACCGCTCTGGTATGCTGCTAAGTCTGGACATGAAGGAGTGGTGAAAATACTACTCGAACGGGAAGAGGTCAATCCCGACAAGCCAGATGAAGACGGCGAAACACCGCTCTCGATCGCTACTGAGCGTGGCCATGAGAGAGTGGTAGCTCTTCTACTCTCTCGCAATGCGGCAGTCCCCAGTACGACTCAAGGCACTACCTTATGGAAATGGCCGCCCCCCTCTCCCTTCGGAGTACGTCGCCCATAGCCTCCTGTCCTTAGATATTACCCACTATAGACGAAGGAAATCCCCTCATATGGGAATGCATATATACACCATATCCTCCTGACCCCCCTCCCGCCTCGGATTGTCGAGCGAGGATTTATGGGTTTCTCTTACAATGTATAGTAGGGCTTGGCCTGTAACGGGGGAAATTATTTTATTGCTGTGATAGGGCTCAGTCCAAGCTCGCGGTTTCCATACTTTTATTTAACTTTCCCCTCCTGTAAATCCTTGCTTGCGCTTTTCTTCTTTTCTTCATTTTTATCTTGTACAGTCTTTTTCCTATTTTTCCCTCCTTCTCCTAAATGATAGATAATTTGCGTATAGAGTCTTATTTTATATGGAGGAAAACCGGTGTATGATAGCGCCCGGCTTTTCAAGGCCATCGTCGGCGACAATGTAAAAACTATATTATACCCACAATACGGACTGGTCACCTTAAATGGGATGGTCGAACAAATAGTGTGTTGTCGCGCTTAGGGGATACCCACCAACCCACCGCTCTATTGACTAAAGTATGGAGAGTAGAGCTACTATGTCACTCGGTAGTCTCCCCCGTAACAGGTGCAGTACAGGCAGGCCCGCGACCGAGAGGCTGTAGATCCTCGGAGAAAACGATATAGAGCATGATATAGAAATTGGTATAGCTCACACGATGGGGCAAAAAAAATGCACACATATATATTTTTGGAGGCATCACTGCTGGAGCATTTAAGCCAGGATGGTTCAAAGAATGTAATAACCGACATTCCCACGTTATCATGATACCGGGCGAATGACTTCTCAACGTATCATGCGCTCCCACAAGGAAACTGTTAGACCACTATGATAGCAGCACCAGCAGATGGAACGGGAGGTCTCGGGATTCCGGCCATGGGAAAATGGGATTGGAAAACAGAAATAGGGGGGATAAAGTACGAGTGAGATTGTATGAGTAGGGGAGCTATAACAACAAAAGAGGGGGAACCAGCAGCGAAGAGAAAGACTGCAGTTGAATCACAAACAATGGCAAATTGATAAGGGTAAAAGAGGCGATATTTATGCTACCCGGACAGTGGCGACCATACGATGTCACTCATTGTGGCTGAAAAGGATCAGTGTTGAGCTCAGACACAATTTGACCCTGCATGTTGCTTCACTCTCACATTGTTTGCTACAAGATGGGCTTCTGCGAAACTTTGGTGACTTTGAAATTTGGATACTTATTCGAGCACTCCCTCTTTTCCTCTATCTAGGAATGCTAGAGCCGAGGACTGTACCTGTTATGGTTGACCCCCCTTATCAAATTTCTGGGGTGGCACCTTCGAGGTGTTGGTTTAGGCATTGTTCGACCATAGTTCATATCTTCCATCGCCACCTCAATGCAAAGCTGTCCCTATAAGGCCAATGGCAGCCAGGGAACCCAGCGCACTCCAAGCTAACGTCGACACCCAAAACAATCATCAGGGAAGCCGGCAAAATCCCGGCAATTCCCCGGGCCGTCCACTCCATTCTACCCGCCGCTAACAACTGGACCTTCTCCCGGGGAACCCTGGTCCCAACATTGGCGCACCAAAGGTAGAACGAAAGGGGCGGCACTCTAATCAGCTAGGGCAGTGAGGAAATCTCCGGGGGGGGGGCAGCGATGGTGGCCAGCTTTCTTGATTGGCATCCCATAAGGTCGTGGAGACCGATGATAGTCTCGCCCTGGTGGAAACTGGGGATTGCCGTCACATCCTTCACGCAGCGGTTAGGGCGCAGGCTTTCCTGGGTCCGCGGGTGCTTCAGAGATGATTGATCTCGGGGACCACGGTGTCATCGGGTACTGCCAAGCCAACCTCATTACACCCCACCGTAACTTAACCCACTCACCTATGTACTAGTACCATAACTTATCCCCCAAACCTGGACACAAGCGCCAATCCCGGTCGGAACTAACAAGACGCGCAAGACAGCACGACAGGAAAATATCATCACCGCTCTTCCTTCCCCATCGCCCCGATCCTCCCCCGACTCTCATCAACCCGCGTACCCAGACTATTTTCTTTAAATAATAAGATGCCTAAAGACCCCGCAACCGGAAAACGTCGCGAGGCAACGCTCGTCGAGCGTGTCAAAGTAATCGAAAAACACGCCGCAGGAAAGCCCTACCGTGCTATCGGCGAGGAAATCGGTCTATCGGCGAGTGAGGCTCAGAGGATTATCCAGCGCTGGAAGGAGTTTGAGGAACTCAAGCCCCGCCCGAGAACTGGACGGCCGTCAAAGTACCCCCCCGGAGCGACGAGGGCAGAGAGGAGGAGGAAGCATCGGCTGTGAGTTTGGTTTTGTTTATCTCCCCTGTTCCGGAGGGGGAGGGTTACGGAGCGGAAAGGAGGGAGGAGGCTAACGATGTGTTAGTGCGAAGAAGCTTGCAGACGCGGAGGGGGCGAATGCTGGCGTGGGTGGGGAGGTGGGAAGTTCCGCTGTTGGTGGTGGGGACGGCATCCTAGTGCCGATGGTGAGTCTGGCGATGGGCGCTCAGGGTTTCCGCGATGATGTACCCGGCAGTATGGTTGGGATCAGCGAGGGAATACGGGAGGGCGGGAGCTCGAACGAGGGCGAAGGTAGCGGCGGCGAAGGGAGCAATGAAGTGGAGGACGGGGCTACGAACTCGCAGGCCGAAAGCGAGGAGACTACCAACCAAAACTCGCCGACAGAGTTAGCTCAATAGACACCCTATCCATCTCCCTAGATACCATCCCGGCAGTTTATCGGATAAGGGGAGAAAAGGAGAAAGAAAGACAACTCTACCCTAAGCTGAAGGTTGGAGACGCGAAGGGAGAATGTGAGATGGCGGGGGTGGGGAATGGCTATGCATCGCATACCGTAGATGGGAAAGAAGGAGGAGAACCATTCGCTTCGGTATGGTCGGTAATTGGCGGATCTTGAGAGGGAAGAGAAAAACGGTCTTGGCTTTGGATTTTCACCCCGACTGGGAGCCTCAGCGAGGCAGCACCCTCGGCTGGGCTTGGCGAATACTGGTGAGTGCCAGTAGTTTTGACTGATTTCTATCGAACTTCATTCAATGCCAAGCTGTGCCAAGGTCGGCTGAGGAGCCGCCTGGCAGAGTACTCCCCTCAGTCTACCGTATGGGGGGGGGTGCATCAGTTGAAAGCCTCCGAGCCTCAGCGAAGCAACAGGATGGAAGTGAGCATTTGTGCTGAGCTGCTGGCGGGGGGGTTAGAGACGTGTGGCTGCCAGGTCGCGGATGGGATTGCGTCGTGGGGGGCCGTGTTGTTTATTCCCTGGGTATCATTGGTTGCATTCCCTGTGGGAACCGTTACTTAGGCTACATTCGAGTCGGGAATTGATAAAGCTTAGCAGTTCGCTTCTAATGGGACTGTTCATGTGGAAGACTTGATGTTTAGTTAACGCACTTCCATTTATTAAAACAAGGTGCGACCGGTCAATGGTGGAAAGGACTGTAGGCCTCCTTTTCTCCCGCCGTTCGTCATTCTTGACCACCAGTCCTCCACTCCCACGAAATCGCGTCACCAAGCAGATGATTAATGAATTCTCAGTCAAACGGTCGGCTTAAGTTAACCGAACAGCTTTGGTGCTATTGGAACGGTGGCTTCCGGAACGGCGAGGGAACGGTCCACCGGTAAGCAAACGTAGCCTGAACAAAAGACTCCCATCCCCTACCGGTAATCCTAAAATCACATATTCCGAGCAAAGGCAAAACAAATATGATACATGTTCAGTGTTTGTGCTAGCACCTTCTGGGGCCCAAAGTGCCTACCTACCCGTGTGAACCCCACAATTTTCACTTTTGTCCGTTTTTGTTCGGTTGAAAACCTCCAGTTTGGCTTGACATTCTGCTGAGTCTTGCATGCTTTTCCAATCGGAGTGAGGTATGTATTTCTTAGTCATGTAATTCACTCCAAGCAAGGGTAAGTCGAGCGTAGTATAATATGATAACACAATCCCTCTCCAGGCGTGCCCGTTGCCTTTTTTCCTTCGAGGGTGCACTCGACTTGTTGCCCTCACCAAATCGTACTCACAAAATGTCACTCGATTTATCATTGATCAAACGATCATGCTCCGGGGTATATTTCCTTGGGGGGGGGGTTGTGAAGAGACTCCCGAAGTTAGGCTTAGCTCCCCCCTTCCGACCAGACGCTTGATATGCACTCAGAAGTCACGTGATTTCTTGTGTCTAGCCGACATGAAGGTACCGGTATGATAGCTTTTCACCAAGTTGTATGTAGGACCTTAGCAAAACCCACAATGGGCGGCCATTCCCAGACAAAGCCGACATAACTCATTCTATATATATTTTCCGCCAAGTTGGATACCCCCGCAGAATCAACAGAAGTCGTGTATACTGTAGTCTTTTTTGCTCCAAGTGGAGATTATAATTTTCATGTTTCCCATCAAGCCAGATAGCCTTGCATAGCCCACAAAAGTTGGGTACGGTAGTCTTTTTTAAAGGAAGAGGATATAGGTCGCGGAATGGACACCCATTTAGGCCACACGGACAGATTCTGATCGGTGGGCTTTGTATGGAAGTGGGAGGGAGGTGATCAGTGGAACATAGTTTTCGTTTCTAGCGGTCGGGTCGCAAGGGGTAGGGGTTGGGACTGCGCTGGCGGGGTAAGCTGCGGCCCTCCGGGGTGACTTTGGATAATCGGGATTTTGCCTGATAAAAGCCTGCATCTCCGGGCCTCCACACCTGGGCAAACTGTGGAAATGGGTTAATACTGATCCGTGCTCGTGATTGAATGGCGTTGGTGAAAACATCTGCCATTGCATATTTAATGGAGCTCACAGCCACAGGTCAAGGCTTACACGGGTGCCACCCCGTATGGCTGCTGCGATGTTTGGAATTTCAGATTCCTGAAATGAGGTGTTGGCAAGGTATGCTGGGAACTCGAGTGGTCGTTAGCAAGTGATAGGGCGGCCTTATGTAATCGTTGTGGGGATCAAAGTCCCTCCAATTTTAGTACAATATGAGGTGACCTATATCGTAGGATTACTGGTTGCCCTATTTGTCACGAGGGAGGATAGGGGAGGCTGTAGCCTTGGAGGAGGAAGGAAGGAGACATCCTTTGAGAAGGAATCGTGGCTGTAAGATTGAAAACAAGGGGCTGAAATACTACTGGGCTGCTTAATTTCTACTGCTAGTACGGTTATGCGTCTCGGACTTTAGCACAAGTACGGTAGTTTATGTTCATATTCTTATCAGAGTCTAGTGGGGGGGCAAAAACATAAAGGCATGCATGAAGGTGAGATTGGTTTGCCACATTTGGGTGGCTTGAGTGGATTCCACGCAGCTATCGTACCGTAAGAACTCGAATAGAAGAAAAATGTGCTAGGACGTTGGAGTTTCCTTTCTGAGCTACGCGAGGGGGAAACACCGCAAACTCAGCTCCCAGTTGAGACAAAAGAAAAGGAATATACGAGGCGCCTTACTAGGAGAGGCAACTCCAAGGTCCTAGCACATTTTTCTTCTATTCGAGTGCTTACGGTACTTGTCACAGGCAACAAGTACCCGAACAATCACCACGTCTCTTACAACCACAGCGATTGAAATTTCAACTTAGTTGACTTGTCATATTTTTGGTTTTGACCAATCCGATTCCTTGGACCCCTCTTCACGACGGCTTCAAGTCTTTAGTTTAAGAGCATCCTACTCTTACTCTAATTTCATCACTGGAAGATAGATTTATCTCTTGCATCTATTATTTTATCACCTCCATCACCTGTCAACTACCCGGTATCGGTAAAGATGGTTAAGCGAGGTCCTACTACGTTTTCCGCGACCAAGGTTGCAAAGGCGGGTTTGGTAGCTTCGGCTGCCTTACAAAAAATCATCGACTTGGAGAAAGAAGTATCCAGGTTGCGGCATCATGTTTCTGTCTTATCGAACTTGAAGAGGAATCATATGTTGCAGAAAGAGGCGGAGAAGGGGAAGAAAGAGGTGGAGGTGGAAATGTCTGAGGTGGCTTCGCCCGGGAGGGTTGAGGAGTCTGAGCCGCATTTAGTGGCTGAGCCCTTAGGAAAGACGAGTAGAACAATTGTGGCGGAGGAAGAGGAAGATGTTTGGGTGGCGCCTGTGGCGAAGCCTCAGGTGGCTGAGTCAAGAGTGGCGGTGGTGGTGGATGATGTGGGCGGTCCTTCAGCTATCGGTTATCCGGTGTGGGAGGGAAAGAGGAGGAGGGTGGATAACTCGAGCGAGGAGGGGGATGATGAGGAGATGTTTGTGGTTCCGACGGGGCCGAGAGGTGGGGCACCGGCGGGGCCAAGGTTGATGGCGGAAAGGGTTGGAGGGGTAAGGAGAGGGAGTGGAGTGCCGGCGGACTTGTTTGTCAGGAGGGCGTACAGGTTCGTTGACAGGTCATTAGTTGGGGAGCGCAATGGGATGGTAGGGGATTCCTATCATACCAGAGGGAATTTTGCCCGTGCGCCGTTTGTGGATAGAGGGGGGTATAGGGGGAGGGGATATAGGCCGTATCGTTGATTGTTGACCGGGGTCAGGAGGGGCTTAGGATTCGCAGTGGGCGGAGACCGTGGGCACTAAAGACTCACATGAATAGGCTCGGGGCTTGCGTGTATTTCGACTTTCGGTAATGGCGGATGGGAGTATTGATGTGGCGGAGGGAAGGTGTTGAAAAAAAAAATTTTATTTTTATGTTTATTTTTGTTTGTGATGAAGGGGAATGGGCGAGCAGCAGGTACAGGTCCACCTCACCCGTTATGCGTGCAGGGGCATTTGATTGCGGGGAAAGATGGGTTCGGGTCGGCGGCCGGGTGTGCGGTTTGATGTATGTCTACTGCGATTGCACCGCTCGGGAGGAAAGTATGTTTGAGGGTTTGTGGGGGGTGATTGTGGTGGGGCTTTTTGTGTTGGACTGGTGAGAGAGTGAGAAATTGGGGGTGATAAGAGGGTTGACGGGAGTGCGGCCTGGAAAGTTATCCTTTGTATAGCAGATGTAGGGCCCATGACTGTATAAATAATGGGCCATAAGCTTTAGAGTAGCATGAGCGCCCGAATAGAAAAAAGTTTATAAAAAAAAAAAAGAAAAAAAGTACCCGAACAACATCCACCACGTCGCTTACAACCACGGTCATTGAAATTTCAACTCTGTTGACTTGTCATATTTCTGGTTTTGACCAATCGAGATCCTTGGACCCCTCTTCTCGTCGGCTTCAAGTCTTTAGTTTAAGGAATCCAACCCTTATTCTCATTTCATCACTGGAAGATAGATTTATCTCTTCCATCTATTATTTTATCACCTCTATCACCCGTCAACAGCCCGGTATCGGTAAAGATGGTTAAGCGAGGTTCTACAATGTTTTCGGCGACCAAGGTTGCTAAGGCGGGTTTGACGGCTACAGCCGCCCTACAAAAGATTTTGGACTTGGAGAAGGATATCTCTAAGTTGCGTCACCATGTTTCTGTCTTGTCGAAGAGGAATCATGGACTGCAGAAAGAGGTGGAAAGGTTGAGGAAAGAGGAGGAGGTGGTGACTTCTGAGGTGGCTTCGCCTGATAGGGTCGAGGAGCCTGAGCCACTAGTTGCCCTGAGCCCGAAGAGTCGGATGGTGATAAAGATGTGGCTGAGGCTTTTGTGCCTTTGGCGAGTGTGGCGGGGGTGAGGGTGGCGTCTGTGGCGAGGCCAAGTGGGGCTGAATCAAGAGTGACGCTGGTGGTGGATGAGGAGGCAGGACCTTCGGCTGTCAGTGTGATCAGCAAAAATTAATCCTGCATCTGAGGCGCGGGCGCCGCGTCCGGACGCATCCGACGTCGTTTTTCCGTCCTCTGCGTCCCCAGCGTCCGGACGCCATTCCCAACGCCGATTGCGTCCTGACGTGATGTCGGACCTTACCCACATCCCGCCGCCACCCCACATCTCCTGCTCTTCTCCCCCCCCTTATCTCACGTCCTGACGTCTCTTTTCCTGCCTCGCATCTCCGCAGCATCCGGACGCCTCCCCAAGGTAC
>Ga0307509_10004159_pt1 | contig 21141 bp, 20 predicted proteins | sample 10_EM_MG_FD_202245 | JGI IMG/M metagenome (GOLD analysis project Ga0307509, IMG submission 202245) | Populus trichocarpa ectomycorrhiza microbial communities from riparian zone in the Pacific Northwest, United States - 10_EM | ecosystem: Host-associated > Plants > Roots > Unclassified | place... | reverse complement strand
GTAACTCCCCTAAATACTTGGACTAAACTCATTCCATGAATGACTGAATCTATATAATACATTATATTTCAGACTTGTACAAGAATTTCATACTTAATGAACAAATTATGCGACCTAAAGCACACAGTGAAATGAGCTCCAATATATAAACCTAATACACGCCACATATGAGACAACAACCTCATAATTAATTATATTTTAAAATGTACTAATATACCCCAAGTATTTTTAGTTACACATGATTGAATATAATTCAATTCCTCAAGAATTTCATACTTAATCCATCCTTACAATTAGAAGTATTCTAAATTATATCAAATTTATTCAAGTGATATGATCCCGGCCGGTGAAAACAAGTAATATGTGTAGAACTAAAATTACCTTTTCTTTCGCACTCATATCAATTAGATCTGAATTAACTCGCTTTTCTAAGAGTATTTCTTTTTAAGTTGAATCATTCCATGACCATGGGATATACTCTTAAAGTGGCGATCATTTATATACCACCTCTTTATACAGTCAAAAGTCACAAATGATAAGATTTTGAGATTTTATATATGATCTCCAAGACTCATATAATAAAGAAACAGGGATCCATTCTTTATTCTTGTAATGGTCGTTAACACATGTAGTAAAAATACATGTTATAGTGGAACTTACTCTTTTTTTTTTCTCAAGACAAAAAGTGCATGTCAATGCTCTTCTTGTTAGAGAAAATACACCATACGAGTCTTAGTCTTGTCGCCAAAAACATAGACTTCAAATAAGAAATTTTCATTTGCTCATTGTCATTAGTGGCAGATGAATAATTTTATACCCGACTTCAATCATATAGACACATGAATGGTGGGAATTCATTTATGTTGATTTTTTAATTTAAGAACCTCATTTTGATTCCAACCAAGGTGATATTTTAATATTTACTTTGAGTTAAATTTGCTCTCATTGTGCCCAAGTCATTTATTGAGCATTAAAACTCAATTAGTCTCATCTCTACTCACTTTACAAGTGCTAGAGGTGATTGCTCATGTGAGTGAGCCAATCAAAGTCTATCGACATACTTTAACAAATTATACTATACGATACTCAATATATTCCATAAATATATAATGAATAAAATGATATTCTAATGGCATTTATTCATTACTCAATCACTGTAAGCCTTCGTATGATCCTTAAAACTAGTTATATTACTAATTACATTCTACACAGGTCAAGGGATCTCACATGTCTAACAAATGCATCCTTTGCTATTGGTTTTGTGAGTGGATCTGTAACTATAGAATTTGTAGAAATATGTTTTAGGATCATGTCATGTTCAGTAATTGCTTCTCTAATGTAATGATATCTCATCTTGATATGTTTAGTCTTTCCATGGTATTTTGGATCTTTGACCATAGCTACTACAGTAGTGTTATCACAGTAAATTGTCACTGGATTTGATGCTGATTTGACAAATTTCAAATGATAATTTTTTTTAACCAAATAACATCTTGTATGCTGCGGAATAAGCTACATACTCAACCTCTATAGTTGATAAGGCTATACAGGATTGTTTCTTTCTCCTTTATAATATTGCACTATCATTAAACAAGAAAATATATTCCGAAGTTGATTTGGATTGGTCGACATCTCCTCCACAATCAGCATCAGAGTAATCAATCAATCGTAAGTCTATCTTTCTTTGGTAACATAATATGTAATTTGAAGTTCCTTTCAGATATCGTAGAATCTTTTTGATTGCCATCTAGTGTTTTTTACTAGGGTTTGATTGATATCGGCTAACCAATCCAACAACATAACATATATCAGGACGTGTGCATATCATTGCATACATCAAACTACCAACGATACTGGCATAAAGTACTCTGGACATTTTCTTTTATTCTTTTAGAGAGTCTTGGGATACATACTTAGGCTCAAGCTTTTATCAACAAGGGTGTCCATTGGTTTGCTATCTTGCATGTGATAACGCTCTAACATCTTTTTAATGTAAGTATCTTGAGTTAAACCTAGAAACCTTTTAGTGCAATCTCTTATGATTTTCACACTAAAAACATAGCTAACCTCACCCATGTCTTTCATTTCAAAGTTTGATGATAACCACCTTTTAGTAGTATCAATCATCTATTTGCTATTTCCAGTTATTAAGATGTCATCAACATATAAGGACAATACTATAAAACTATTCTTAGAACATTTTAAACACACACAATTATCTTCTTCCATCATTGTAAAACCATCCTTAAGGATAGCTTGATGAAGCTTGAAGTTTCATTGTCTAGAAGCTTGCTTAAGACCATATATGGATCTTTTAAGCTTGCAAACTTTGTGCTCTTATTCTTTAGTCTCGAATGCTAAAAGCTGATCCATATAGATATTTTTATTTAGTTCTCCATTGAGAAATGCAGTTCTAACATCCATTTGGTATAACTTTAGGTCCATATGTGGGACTATAGCTAACATGAGATGAACTGAAGTAATCCTTATAACTTGTGAGAATGTATCTTCATAATCAATTCCCTATTCTTGAGTGTAGCCTTTCACTACTAATCGAGCATTTTAATGTTCTATTGACCCATCCACCTTACGCTTAATTTTAAGAACCCATTTATTTCCAATGGATCTTCATCCTGATGATAAATCAACCAAGTCCCAAACTTGATTAGTTTTCACCGACTCAATTTTTTCTTCTATAGCTTTAATCCATTCTCTTGGTTTAGGACCAGACAAAACATTACTGAATGTTTTAGGCTCTTCATTGTCTTGTGGAGCAATCATGAATGCTTCCTCCTCAATCTCAAATCAACAACGAGGAATTGGTTCACGAATGCTTCTATGAGGTTGAGATTGCTCATGATCCTGCTCACTGAGAGTAAGAATATATAAAATAGCACTCCCACTATTTCCAGGAGGATTAAGAGTTTCTTCTAAGTCCTTTACTGAATAACTTGTTGCTTTATAATTTGGATTTTTCATTTCATATAATTGAAAATCTTTATTAACATTACATGTCGTTAGGAGATTCTTTTCTAAGAATACAACATCATGCGATTCAATCTCCGTCACTCTTCCATAAGCTTTTTCACCAATAAATACAAATCCTTTGGGATGTTCAGAATATCTTATAAAGATACACTTCTTCCATTTAGGACCAAGTTTCTTATATTCATGAGAATTATTGTGAATATAAGATGCACACCCCTATGGACACAAATAACCTAGATTACGTTTGTTGTTGTTTTATAGTTCATACGGGGTGGATGAGAAAAATTTAGAGGACACTCAATTAAGTATGTAGGCAGTAGTTAACAGTGCATCTTTCCAAAATGAAATTGGTAAGTTAGCATGCACCATCATTGATCTAGCCATGTCAAATAAGGTCATATTCCTCCTTTCTGCTACACCATTTTGCTGTGGAGTATAAGAAATAGTTAACTGTCTAGTTATACCTTTTTCATCACAATTTTTTTTAAATTATTCAGATAGGTATCCTCGATCAGTTCTTAAAACTTTGATCTTAGTGCTTAGTTTTTCCTCCATCAGATTGGTGTATCAAATGAAACAATCCAATGCTCCAGATTTATATGAGATCAAATAAACATGACTAAATCGTGTGGAATCATATATAATTATGATGAAATAATTTCCTCTATGTCTTGCCCTTACATTCATTGGGCTACAAATGTCTGAATGAATAAGATGTAATGGACTACTGGCTCTTTTAGCTTTGCCAAATGGTAATTTAGTTGCTTTTTCAACAAAATAATACTCATAAATAGACAATTACTTTTTGGTAAGTAATCCTAAAAGACCAGCTCTTGTCAATCTATATAATTGGTCTTGCCAAATGTGTCATAATCTAGCATGCCAAGTTATGATATCACTAGTATTAGTAGTGTTGGAATTTTGAACAACATAAATAAAAGCATCATCATTAATAGATATATTACAATGTCTAACACCATAAAACCATTTAATACAAAACCAGAACCATAAAAAATATTATCCAGATATATTTTTACACAACAAACAACAAACGCAATATTAAAACCCAATTGTAGTAAAGCATGAATAAACACAAGATTCCATCGAACTTCTAGAGTGTATAGTACATCATGAAGATGAAGTATGCGACCGTCCCATAAATCCAGTTTGCAAGTACCGATCCTAGGCACAACAACGAAAGCATTATTCCCTATGTATATGTATCTATTTCTCTTTGGAATTCAACAAAATTCCACAAAGGCTATTCGATCCCTTGCTATGTGGTTGGTTGCTCCTGAATCTACAGTAAATAAAAAAAATAGATTCAGCAAGCACTAAACAATTGCTAATGTATAAGTTAGAGAGATGGTTGTGGTTAAACGTTACCTTTAGCTCATTGTAATCACGAGCAAAGTGACCAGGTTTACCACAATTGAAACAATTCATATTCTTGCTTTTTTTACTGCCGCGTTTCCTACGCTTGCGTTTATATCCATTGCTACTTGCTTCTATTCTTCTCTTGCTATATTTGAGACCTTTACGCTTACCCTTTCTATATTTAGAGCCATATGCTCCACGCATCTTAATCTTAGATATGAAAGCCTCGTGTACAGGCTTCTTAGCGTGAAGTCAATCTTCTTCAAGCTTGACATGATGAGCAACATCATTAAATGTCTTGATGTTGTCATTGTGGGCAAGGTTAACACGCACGTGTTCCTAATTGTTTGGCAAAGAGCGGATAACAACTTGGATTTATTGTTCATTAGTCGTCTCATGCCCAACACCCCTTAATTCATTGATCATGTTAGACATGACTGTAAGATGTTGCCTCATTGTCTGATTTTGGCGCCTTTTGTAACCATTAAATTTGAGGGTTAACTGACGAAGTCTAGTAGTGGAGGTTCCTCCATATTGAATCTTTATTGCATCCCAAACCAATTAGGCTGAACGATGCCTTTCAAAACACAATATTATATCATTTCTCATGCCACTCAACATCAAAATGCGAGTTATATGATTCTTGTGCTTATAGGTTTGATATACTTCCATATTAAGCATGTGCTAAGTAGTGTTTCCTTGCTCGAGTTCAGCCATTGATTGTGTGATTGTTTCCAACATTTCTTGCCCTTCCAGGAGATACTCAATCTTACAATGCCAAACATCATAATTCTTATCACTTAGTTTATCTCCATGGTTCCAATCAGTAATAATACTCTTAGATGCAGCCATATTAAGCTCTATTGACACCAATTACAAATATTAGTATCTAGTACAATTTAAATGATATTTATTGCCACTTCATTCTAAATCAAACAAATAATAATCTAACACATACAATATAAATGAAACGATTGTTAAACACTTAATCAATTTTCATTTGTATGGTCTAATTATTATTGAAAATTTAAATGAGTGCAAAATTATAATTATTAGTTTCAACTAACAACTCCCACTGATCAAATTGCAAATATTTTCATATACATGCATATAATGTAATTAAAACTTAAATTACATAAAATATGCAATTAAAAAATAAACAACCAATTATCTTAACAAAAAAAATACTGAAATAAAAAATACAAAATTAAGAATAATAATTTTTAGAATTATTTTATATTGCAGGTACATAAGTAGGTTCTCCAATTACATTATCTACTTCATCAAAGTCATCTCCTCCAAGTTCATTCTACTCAAACCATGAAATGAATTTAGATGTAGCATCCAAATGACTTGTGCTTCTTCCAATGTGTTGTATATCTTTTTTGGTATACTGATGTTTCCTCTCAAGCAACATTTCATCAGCGAGATTGTTGAAATCTAAGGATTCCAGCCTATATTCCAACAATAGTCGAACCGACATCCATTCCTCAAGCAGAGAATTGAGAACGATTAACATTTGATATTCCATGTAGAATTTATAAACACCACTTATAGCCAGTCTACTCATCCAATGATACATATAATCAATGTGCTCTTGAATTTTGTGAACATGATTAATAGTATAACCCAATAAATAATCAATCTGTTGTTGCCTATCCACTACAACAAAATATTCCAAAGCATATAAATATAATAATCAATATTTAATTAACGCATGTAACATTTTGTTTCCTTCTTAAGTGCCAAATAGTAGTTACACATCTACCAAATCCATATGTGTTATCATGTTTTTTTCCTTTAACTACCAAATGACAATTACACATATGCCAAATCCAGATGTGTTCTGGCATTTTTTTTATGTTGGAAAATTTGCTTCATGCAAATTTAATTGTTAATAGAAAGGAGAGATGGTTGGCATCTCTCTTGACAAGGATGGGATCAACCTTTTGGCTTCCCTGTTACCACACATCTGGTTAAAGCTCTCCACCTTATAGGTGGATTTATAACCCAATTTTAATTATTTATGTTCCAATGCATCTTTTTTTCAACATAGAATGTAAAACAAACGTTTATGCTGTAACATATATTTTGCTCGAAAAAAATATATATTAAAACCATGGCTCTGATACCAATGTAGATTTGAAAGGAAACTTATTTGTGACGTGAGAATTCGATTTGCCACTTTAATTACTAGAACCAAAGTGATATTTCACAGTATGAACGTCTCTGTAAATCTTATCAAGTTAATGCAGAGAGTCCAAGATGGGAGAAGAGAAAGAGAGAATTTTATTTCAACAATGAAAACTTGTCTTTTTCATATGGGTTATGTCCCTATATATATAAGTAGAGGAAACAATTACTTCCTTTAGTAACTCCTCTAAATGCTTGGACCAGGCCCATCCCTTAATAGGCAGACCATGCCTAACCTAATAACCAATAATAAATATAATACAATGATATATGACTAAGTGAGAACAACCAAGCTTTATCTAATATTCATATGTCTATGTTTTATAATTCTTACATGGTATCGACCTAAAAACCTAAAAGCTCACGCTTTCTTAACCGATCCCTAAACTTTCACATACTTTTCAATGGTCAACATCACCAATACCACTTCTACTACTACAACACTTGCCATCCCCATATCCACCACTATTTCCATCAAACTTGATGGCTCAAACAATTATCTGGCGTGGAAGATGTAGTTTCTTAATCTACTCCGCAACCATGATATGGCAGGCTTCATTGATGGTACTAAAGTTTGCCCTCTCAAGAATCTTTTTATTGGTTCATTGAACCCTGCCTATGATGTTTGGCAAGAATGATGTTTTTCTCCTTGAATAGATACTTGCCTCCATTTCTGAAAGGCGGTCTCCACCATTTATAGATTGACCACATCTAAGCAAATTTGAACCACTCTCCAAAATCATTTTTCATCCTAATTATGATCCTACATCTTCCACCTCAAACGTCAACTACAAATGTTGACTCAAGGAGGAAAAACCTGCTCTACGCATCTTGATACTACCAAAAGTCTTATTGATCAATTGGCAGTAGCTAGCAAACATGTGGATGATCAAAACCTCATCAATTTTCTTCTAATTAACCTACAAAGTTCCTATACACCATTTGTTACCTCTTTTAACTTTGCATCCCAAGACACTGAGTTCACATTTGAAGATTTTCAATCTGAGCTTCTAGGCTTTGAAAACCTTTTAAAAATCAATCAGTCTGCTCCTACTTCAAATAATGGCCACTTTATCTTTACTGCACGTAAACCAAAACTACCAGCCTTTATAAAGAAGCAAAAACCATCCAACTCTCGTGTTCCACAATATACCATATCTACTACTTCACAAGTTCAGAAAACTCGTCCCATCTATCATGTGTATGATAAAACTGGACACATTGCTATTGATTGTTTTCATCGTTTTGACTATTCCTATCAAAACATGTATCCTCCTCGGGATCTAGCAACTATGGTCACTAACATTAATGTCAAATATGATAATCAAGTGTGATACATAGACAATGAGGCCAATGTCTATATCACCTTTATTGCATCTAAACTCACCACTCAGCAGCCTTTTCGTGAGTTCGATTTTGTTACTGTCATCAATGGTTTAGGTTTGTAAATCCGAAAACATTTACTCTTTATCCTTTTGATTAGGTCACTCTAGTTTCCATCTCAATAAAATTCTTTATTGTCCACAAGCAGCTACCAATCTTATTTCTGTTAATCAGTTTTGTTTAGGTAATAATTGTTAGTTTATACTAATTGCTAGTGATTTTATCATAAAGGAGAACTTGATAGAAAAACTTTTACTGCGAGGTGTGGTTGAAAATGGCCTATATCTGCTAGTTGGGTGCAAGTCATCTTAGACAAGCCTCGCATGTCTGTCTGCAAACATAGGGGTTCATGCTACCATTGTAACTTGGCACTTCAGACTCGACCATCCCTCTAATGTTGTCTTAGATATCATGTGTCGTTTAAATAAACTCTATATCACAAGCCATTCTAATAATTTAGATTTTTGTTCAGTTTGTCGACTTGGCAAAGCTAAACAACTCCCTTTCTCAGAGCCTAGTTGTCAATCTTTTATTTCTTTAGCTTTAATCCATTATGATATATGGGTTTTCCTGTTAAATCAATTGGTGGATGTAAGTACTATATTTTATTTGTTGATGATTATTCCCGTTATTCATGGTTATATCATTTGGAACAAAAACCTGATGTGTTTGCAACCTTTGTTAAATTTAAAACAATTGCAGAAAAACTCTTTTCCACCTCTATTAAATAATTACAAACAGATAATGATGATGAGTTTACCTCTATCAGTTTAAAACTTTTTTTGTTAGCCTAAGGAATTTATTATCGTTTAACATTTCCTCAAACGTCTCAACAAAATGGAATTGTAGAATGAAAACAGACACATTCAGGAAATGGGACTCACGTCACTTGCCAAATTTGATTTACCACCCTAATATTGGGTTGATTCCTTTCTTATTGTTGTGTTCTTGATAAATAGACTACCTATAAAGGTCTTAAAGAATCAAACACCTTATTTTTTACTTCATAAAACTGAACCATAATATATAGATTATGTTTCTTTGGTTGTGCATGTTACCCTTTCCTAAGACCCTATAATGACCACAAATTAGCATTCAAAAGTAAGAAGTGTCTTTTTCTTGGATATTCTAACTACAAAAAAAGTTACATGTGTCTTGACTTAGCCACCAACTATGTATACATCTCATGACATGTGGTGTTTGATGAACATAATTTCCCAGCTAAGAAATTGATAGTGTTTAACTCACCTTCAAATCAGAATTCTACAACAATTAAGTCTTTGATAATCCCTACTCTGTTTTGGATTCACAATGACGTGCTTCAATGGGTAGAGAATTTGATGCATTGGTGGAGAATGACACTTGGTATATCCACGTCCACTTGGTAAACATATTGTGCGCAATGAATAGGTATATAAGGTGAAAGGGAAACTTGATGGTAGTGTTGAGTGTTTCAGAGCTAGACTTGTGGCAAAAAGGTATGATCAAAGTAGTGGAATTGATTTCCATGAAACTTTCTCTCTTGTGATTAAACTAACAACCATTATATTGGTTTTGACCATAACAGTTCACTTTCATTGGCCTATTTGATAATTGGATGTGTCCAATGCCTTCTTACATGGATTTCTTGATGATGAAATGTTTATGGAATAACCACAAGGCTTTATTGATGATACAAAACCTGATTTTGTCTACAGACTGCACAAGTCTTTGTATGGCCTCAAATAAGCTCCAAGAGCATGGTTTCAACATTTATCTCAGCAATTGGTTGAACTTAAGTTCAAAGAATGAATAAATGACTACTCTTTGTTCACACTACATACTAACAACACAAAACTTTTTGTTAATCCATGTAGATGATATTTTGGTCACAAGTTCAGACTTCCTCAAAATTGATGGTTTAATCCGAAGCCTGTAGAGCATTTTTCATATCAAAGGTCTTGGTTTATTATCCTATTTCTTAGGTGTGCGAGCTGATAGGAGTTCATAGAGTCTTTATTTATGTCAGACCAAGAATATCTGTGATATATTAGATCGAACCAAAATGGCTGGAGCCAAACCCCTTGTCTCTCTTATTGTATCAGGTACCAAGTTGTCTAGCTTTAATGGTGATTTGCTTTCTGATCCCATAAATTATAGACATTATTGGGGCCCTACAATACTACACAATCGTAAGACCAGATATAACATATGCTATAAACCAATTGTGTTAGTATATGTATCAACCGAGGTCATCATATTGGCAGGCTATAAAGAGGGTTCTGCGTTATTTGAAAGGCACGATCAAAGATGGTTTGTACTACACTCATTCTCTCCTTGAGATTCATATTTATTGTGACTCAGATTAGGTAGACAATCCTGATAATAGAAGGTCTAGTAGCGGTTATGGAGTGTTCTTGGGTAGTAAACTTAGTGTCTTGGAGTTCTAAGAAACAACATGTAGTGTCCCACTCCAGTACAGAGGCAGAATACCATTTAATGGCTCTAGCTACCGCTGAATTATACTGGATACTCATGTTATTCAAAGAGTTAGGTATTAGTATTGCATCTACACTGACTTTTTGGTGTGACAATATTGGTGTAATTGCTTTAGTATCAAATTCAATGTTCCTTGCTCGAACAAAACATGTGGAGATTGATTACCATTTTATTAGAGAGAAAGTCTGTAACTGTGATGTCAAAATCCAACATATCTCGAAACTTGATCAAGTAGCCGATATTTTTAACAAAGGACAGTCTGCTTAATGATTTCAAGTTCTAAAGCACAAATTAATGGGTCGTTCACACCCCCATCAATTTAAAAGGGGGTGTTAGATCATTAGATAATTTAGGAGAAAGTCATGGAAGATATGCAGCAGTAACAAATTTCAATATCCATTCTGTTAGCAATTTGATTGTCTCCTAATATTGTGCCCTCTTTTTAGAATATGTTTGTTCCATACTTTACTAACTTACAGTTACAATGTATATCTATAAATATAATACAATGATCTATGGCTAAGTGAGGACAACCAAGCTTTATCTCATTTCCATCTTTTCATGTTTTATAGTTCTTACAATCTTCTCCAATTTCACTAAATGAATACCTTACCTTGTGTCCTTACTCCTCTGAATAAAATTTCCAACCACCTTATTGATGCCATTGCAAGTCGATTGAGGTAGCCAATAATTTTGCACCTAATAAATAAGGATCGCATTAATCACTGACTTAGCAAAAGTACTTCTCCTTGCTTTATGTAACAGTTTCCCCTTTTAATTTGCTAATCTCCCATCGATCTTTTCAAGGATAAAGTTAAAATCACCTTTTCTCACTCTACCCTGAAAAGAGGAAACCATAGATACTTGCCAAGATCATTAACAACTTTAAGAGATGATAAATAGGCAAACTTTACCCGCTTCATTCGACTTACCATCTTCGAGATCATGAACCTTGATTTCTCAATATAACTTTTAAACCATAGGCGTCATAAAAATCAGATAGGACATTATCGACTAGTCGTATATGAGAAGACTTAGCTTTCTTGTAAAGGAGAATATTATCAACAAAAAATAAGTGTGAGATGCCTAGACCTCCTCTTGACAATACATCAACAAAAATAAGTGCAAAACTTCCTAAGCAATCAAAGCATTATCTGTAGTTTCTCTGTCAGGAACGAAGCTATTTTGGAAAGGGCCAATGAGAATGTTCAGAAAAGGTCTCAGACGGTTGACTAGCACCTTGATAATTAATTTGTATAACATTGTACATGGACTGATGGGTCAAAATTGTTTCATGTTTGTTGGACATTCCTCTTTTGAAATTAACACAATCAAGGTCTCTACTAGTTTAGTATCGAAACTACCAGTTTGGAAAACGTCTTTAACCAAATTCTAGATATCATCTCCAATAATTCCCTAACAAGTCTTAAAAAGAGAGGTTGGAATCCATCCATACCAGGAGATTTGTATGAATCCATACTCATGAGGGTTTTATGAACTTCCTCATTGGTAACTTCCTTTGTGAGAGCTGTCACTCCTTCACTAGATAGGACAATAATGTTATTAAGAATCAGATCTGAATGCATGTTCGCTACATTCGAAGAGAAGAGATTTTTATAAAAGGACAAAGCTTCCTCCTGTAAATTACTATCTTTCATGCACCAATCCCCGTTTCGAAGAAACAAACTATTTATTTGATTTTGCTTCCTATACGTATGGAAAAACTTCGTGTTCTTATCACCCAGATGTTAGAAAATATTTAGGATGGAAACAAATATGAAGTTGGCTTAGAGATATAAAAACACTATTTTTAAGGTGTTTATTTGTTCCACATGGAGACAGCACCTCCAGGATACAACTAAGCGTTATAAACCTCTAAAAAAATGAGAAGATAAGACCAAGAAAAGAATATATATTTTTATTGTGTGTAATTTTCTGTGTAGTAACAGGTTTTTATAGACTCGAAACATAACGATGAAACAAATAATTGTTGATCAATCAATATGACTGTTGATGAAACAATATGATTGTTTGATGAAACAGTATGTCTGATAATCAAACAGTATAACTGTTGATCAAACAATATATTTTAAATTAAACTAATTGTTGTTATTCAATTTTATCTCAACAGTCACAAATGTTAAAATTAATTACAAAAATTAATTTAAGGATGAATTAATCTTACTGATATATTAAGTTTCAAGTGTCATCTTTTGATATTATAAATATCCATATAATAGCATTAGAAAGTCCACTAGAAAAGTCCTTCCACCATGACTTAATTTACTACACAATAAAAACCCACACTTATAAACATTAAGAGGAAGTCTCCCACACAAAGTTTCAACGAAGACTTCTGGAAATTGCATACGCCAATCACAATTTACTATGGCTTTATCTAGTCGTTTAGCAATATGCATTACAACATAAATATGGATATGCCAGATATATTTTTCCCTAGACTTCTGGTACTAAAGCATCTCTTAGTAATTGTCTCCCACACAAAGTTTCAACGAAGACTTCTGGAAATTGCATGCGCCAATCACAATTTACTATGGCTTTATCTAGTCGTTTAGCAATATGCATTACAACATAAATATGGATATGCCAAGTATATTTCTGACCCTTAGAACCTAGGTCCATCAGGCTGCAGGTTTTCTTTACTTCTTTGGATTTAATGGCTTTTGCCATTAGAAAGTGTCCTCCCAATGTCTCCGAGAGGTGGATAACTTCATTGAAATCTCCAATAACTACTCAAGATCTACCTATACGTGATTTAATCCCGTTCAGATGATCCCAAAGACGCACACGTAAACTCGAAATCGAAGAAGCATAAATTGCTGGTAAGTTCTAAATTTGTTGATCCTTAACAATGGCTAGAGTAATACATTGAGGCATTATGTCTATAACATTGATGTTAACACTACCACCTAAAGATAAAATCCATTCCTCTTGCATGACCACTAGCTTCCACAGTGGCAATTGGGCTATGACCAACCTTTCTTCAGAAGCTAGCTACTGTGATAAATTGAGTACGAGTCTCAAGAAGAACAAACAGATTAGGATGATATTCGTTAATTAATTCCCAGCAATGACACTTACTTCTCAAGCTAGAAGCACCCCGCACATTCCACGATAAGACTGAAAAATCACTGAAGATGTTCATCATTAGAATAAAATATATAAAGAGACCGACCATGATCAGCTCGGATAGCCTCCATATACATCTCAGTGTTGTCCCCCACAAGATTCACGCTTTCAGTCATTGTTGTCTTCTCACTTGAGCCCCCTGACTGCTCAACATGTTGTCCATTAAGAATGAAAATACCAAGTTACACTGGCTTGTTGCCACGGTACTCTATCGGGTTATCAGGTCGCAATATATGTGTTTCTACCACTGCTGAAAGTACCCTTCTAAGTTGTTCCTTGAGCACCTTTAATGGTCCCTAGTGAGGACGTAGCTTCATCATTAGAACTTGCAGAAAACTCCATCCCAATATATAGTCGCACTGGAATTTCCTTTGGGTTGCAAAGGCTTCCCCAAGTGTCCCTTCTCTTTACCTCCAGTAACTCCCTTGCAAATTCTTCTTCCCTTGAAATCTTTATTAGCCATATACTGTATAGAACTTGTATCATCCCGACGTGACCTCTTATTCTGTTTAGGAATATCTTTAGGGTTCCGATAAAAAAGGGCTTCATTATATTTGGTTCCACTAAGCTATCCCTTAAAAAAAAAAACCTTCTTTCCCTTATATATATGGACTCTTAGACTCACCCAAAATATTAGGCCCAGCTTGATTCTCTGTCCCTGTAGCTTTGGCAGCAGGTTCACTAAGAGTTGGGAATTTATTTTGATTTTGTGCTGACTCTTTACCCTTATACATGCTCCCCTTATCGCTCTGTGAGTTCTGCAAATTTATTTTGATTTTGAATTCCACTGTAATACTCTCTGTCATTTCCTAAGATGCTTATTTCTCAGGATGTGGGATAATTCCAGGATCATCGGGATTCTCTCCACTCGCCGCCATGTTCATGATAGGGTTTTTGTCCGAGGAGCCTCTAAGGGAACCCAAACTGCAGGATCTCCCATGATGTCCATAACATCCACAATTCCCACAAATAATGTGTAACCCTTCATATTCAACCTTGTACTAGTGACCCCATATCCAGACCTTCCCCAGTACCAAGGGTTGATTCAAGTCATTTTTGCATACAAATTCTCGCAAACCGACCCCTCTCAATTCAAAACCATAGTTATTAAACCTGGCCCGGGGGTTGACCCGGTCAAGGGGCTAGGTCTCGGGTTTCATGGGTCAACCCGGATCAACCCGGAAAAATTTAAAAAAAAATTAAAATTTTAATATTTAATATGAAAAAATCCATGTAAATATAGGTTATACATATTGTAAACAATGAAGTTTAAAAGAATATTTTAAAAAGTTTTTTATCCCACATTAAAAAGATATTATGTTAAGCTTTTAAATTGAAGTATTTAAACAAAAAAAGTTTTTTTATCCCACATTGAAAAAACATAACTTTTTTTGGGAACATAGAGTATATATACTAATAGGTTTCAAATCTCACATTGAAAAAACATAACATTTGTCATGGGAACATAGAGTATATATACGAAAGGGCTTCAAATCCCACATTGAAAAGATACTATGTTATCCTTTTAAGTTGAAGTATTTAAACCAAAAGGTTTTTTTATCCCATATTGAAAAAACATGATTTTTTTCTTGGGAACATAGAGTATATATACTAATAGGTTTCAAATCCCACATTGAAAAAACGTAACTTTTTTCATGGGAACATAGAGTATATATACGAAAGGGCTTCAAATCTCATATTGAAAAGATACTATGTTATCCTTTTAAGTTGAAGTATTTAAACCGAAAGGTTTTTTTATCCCACATTGAAAAAATATGACTTTTTTCTTGGGAACATAGAGTATATATACTAATGGGTTTTAAATCCCACATTTGAAAAAAAAAAAACCGAGTCTCATCCGGGTTCGCCTGGGTCGCCCGGGTCATGGGTCGACCCGCCGGGTCGCCCGGGTTTGGCCAGGCTATTGCCCCAGCCGATCTTTTATCAAATCCGGACCGGTCCAGCCACCAGGTCTCGAGTCGACCCGTCGGGCCGAGCCGGGTTTAATAACAATGTTCAAAACCTCTTGTTAACCTCGTATTCATATGGGTGTAGCCTATGCTCTTCCCCAATAGCTTAAAGATCAATGTCTTCTCCCATGGCTGGCTGACAAAGATCATTGAATATCTTGTCATCAAGGAATATCTTCGACACCATGCTTTGCCTTAGCTTGTCCACCATCTCCTTGACTGGTGGTATGAAGTGTTAAAAAAAACATTTTAATCAAATAGCTTAAACTGTTAGGTAAATTTCAAAATATGATCTATATTATTTTTTGACATATCTTCTCAAATAAAAACCCTTTAGATTTGAAACTTGCACAGACCCATATTAATTTATGCTTAATTTTTATCAAATAAATAGAGATGATAAGATTCGAACTCGTAACTATTTGGTTATTAAAGCTCTAATACCATATCAAAGAATTATCTCAACCTAATAATTTAAATTATTAGATAAAATCATAAAATATAATTTATATTATTCTCCATCCCTAAAATTTTGATCCCAAGACTCCATCACATAAAGACATCCTTGTTGCTATTGGTGATTTAGCCATCTTCTTATCCCCAGGAGGATCACCAATATCTGGCGGCTTCTTTGGGATGGTATCTTGCATGTGTTAATTCATTCCCTTCAGACTCGACTTCCATAGGAATATCTTCGTATTGTTGCTTTTTTTTTTTTTTTACTTCGAAAAAACGATAAAGGAAAACTGTATTTTGGAATTCTAGGTATTTAAAAAAAAAAAGTAAATCTCATTTAAAAATATTATTAAGTTAATATTTTTTTAGTGTCTTTTATTATTATTTTGATATACTAATATTAAAAATTAAAAAATATATTTTCAAATGAAAAATATATCTTAAAATCAAAATACCCTATAATATATTACAAGTATATAAAAACACTTTTTTAAAACTTTTTTTTTTCGGCGATTTAACTTTGTAGACAACATTGTAGGATCATACATGAATAAACCAACATTAAAAAAAGTTCAGATAAATCATTATATACCAAACACATCAAATACCTTTCCCTCTTACTCGGTATCGATTAAAAAAAAAATTAAGTCAATCGCCTGAACTTGATAGCCTTTCCTATTCGTTAAATTGTGTGTGTGTATATATATATATTAAATTTAATAGCTTTATTAATTACCAATATAATTTCGACAAAAAGTCATACAAAATTTACAATGAAAACACCAAAAGGCCAAACAAATCAACCATTCACATCAATAATTCATCACCAAATAAATCTTTGAAAATATTTACATAGTTGAGCTCATCAAATATATGAGCACAAAGGTTTCCACGTATGAATCTAGCTATAGACTTTTTATTCATATCTATTTGTTTATTATAAAGTATTTTTTTTTAAAGTGAATTCTTAAAAAGTAAATTATTTTTTTATATTTATTAGTGTCGTGAAACATGGTAGTAAATAACTTATTAATATTTTAATTATTATTTTCAAGTTTATTAAGAGAATGAGGACCGGATATGATAGATAAAAAAGTTTAAGAATGATAAAATTAAAAAAAAATCAATTTCATATATTATTTTAAATATAGCAATTAAAGGAATAGATACCGAATCTGATTGGTAGAAAAGTTGAAAGATGATGAAATTTTTTAAAAAATTCAATTTCATAAATATTTCAAATAAATTAAAATGAGGGTCAAATTGGTAAATAAAAAAATTCAATTAAAAAAAAATATTAAGGACCATATAACATATAAAAATAAGATTAAATCAAATTTTAAGGGATGAAATTAAAAAATATTCAAAACAAAACATATAACAATAAAAATATTAAGGACCATAATTGATATAATCAATAAATAATAAGATATTTTTTATTTTTTTTACAATTTTTGAAAAGTTTTTTCCGTCCAAAATAAACGGAAAATACTTTTCTGAAAACTAAACCAAAAATTTCTGGAATATATTTTTCATTGAATAAATTTTTTAATAGTAAATAAACATGAAAAAAATTTTAAAATAATTTTCAAAAACTATTTTTCATTAAAACATCACAATAGAGTGTTTGTCATAACCTCGAGTATAATGTTAGACACAGTTATTGTCAGGTTTGCTAAAACTTTATAGCATAATAATTGACCATAGTAAATGGCACAGTAGTTTCCATTGTTACAGTTGATTTGCCATTATCTTGGGCATGATATTTTCAATGGTTGTAATAATTGAATCTTCTCACTATTTTCCATGATGGAAGAGTTGAATTTCAGGATGAGTTTTTTTTTAATTGTCTAATTACAATATGTAAAGATAAAAATAATTATTATTATAATTTTAAAATTTAATTAGATATTGAACCGAGATAAAATTAAAATGACTAAATAGAAGAAGGATAAACTTGAATTGACTATTTTTTTTAAAAGGCTAAATAATGTTATTTTGACCAAAAAAATTTCAAAAAAAAATCAATAGGTTTGTGAGTCGTGTTATGACTAGGTTTTTTCCCAAGTCAAATGAGTCGTGGGTCGATTTGGGTTTTTTATCGGGTCAATTTTTCATTTATTTTTTATTAAACTTGTATCAGTTCAGACTATGGGTAAACTCGGCGGGCCGGTCTGAGTTTTATAACTACAATTATTATACTATTGTCAATCTCCAAACATTTAGGATAAACAAAAAAAAATTAATTATTTTCTTTAAATGTATAAGTTTGATAAGAATATATACTAAAAATAAAATAATATTTTTATTTTTTATTTTATTTTATCTACCATAAACCAAATAGAATATAAAAAAAGTTATTATATCTTTTATATTATTATCAATTGTAATTATATATTATGTCTCATGTCTTGTCTTGTCTCATCTCCTGTTCTTTTTGTTCTTTAAAGTAACCAAATGTTATTTTAATGTGTGATATATATAAGTTGAAATAAAAATAAAAAAAATGGGAGAAAAATTAAAAAGAAAACGGATGTAAATAAATTTTGAATTTTTAAGGAAATTTTATATCACATCAACTTATTTCATGAATTCATAATGTGAATTGAGGTAAATACAAGTAGCAAAGAGAATCAAATGAAGCCCTTAAACACATTACCCTTGAGAGTTTGGATGTTCATGGAAGATGGATCCATCATCCACCATGCAGACGACAATGACTTTATCACGAGGATGAGATGAATTAAAAGAAAATTAAGCAAACACATTACCAAAATATTTCAAGAATTAGTTCAAATACAATAGGTGTATAGCTATCATAAGAATATTTTAAAAATTATTTATCGTTGTAAATAGCTAGTTTGATACAAGCATATGAGTATACATAAGATCTGTGGTGGGGCAGACGTTCTTCTGTGTATAACTATCGATTCTATAATCAAATCAACTTGATTCCGGCAAAGGCCAAGCAGAAGACTAAACAAACAAAGGAGTATTTTCTATCCGTCCAGTATCACTTTGCTTCATGTGGTGGTGACACTCCTGGTTATCACTACAATCTGGGGAAAGTAATGGTCGCCGGATTACAGTCTCCAGTTATAGCTGAACTATGGAAATGTTGCATCATATTGCAGCCAAAGTGAGGCACATGGAGAATGCTCTTATGGTTATTTTCTTTTTTACATCTTAAACAGCACGGCACTCGGCACGGCAGAGCAATTTTGAGCTTGCATGAAGAATCAATATTTCCATAGCTGAGATAAAAATACTCAGGAAGGCCCACTTTCTGATTTCACACGAGTTGCACAACCACAGCCACTCGCAAGGTCCCATTTTGGAGTTGCTCTGCAAGCTCATCGAAGAACAAAGCAGCACGCCAGCCCCATCCCTTAGGAGCTTTAGGTAAAAGAGTGCCCCTTTGTTTGAGTCTTCCAAACACCATTACTTCTCTCTTTGATGGACAAATCAGCTGAAATTAAGCCAGAAGGGGGCCATAATTATACAAATATGTAATTGTGTGAGCAATGATGGTAAGTAATTTTACGGTGCTATGCAAATGCATCCACAAACAGTGCACTGAAAAAGAAAATAACCATGAAACAGTCACAGGTGGAACCCATTCAGGGGCCCATCAATTCAATGGTTCAGAAATATTTTTTTTTTGCGTGTGAATGCCCTTCTTCCTTGCATTTTCGAGGCACTAATGAAAGTAACTAAATCAAGACTCATTTGTTTAGTTGCAAGTTTACCTGAAAACGAGCAGTAACCTTTTCACGAGAGTCCACGTATATATGAACCTGAAACCGGAAAGCAAGTTACGTTGGTGGTAATTGATAGCTTCAACTATAATACGTGGCAATCATGAATTCTAGGAATACAACACCAGTGACAGGGTAATCATCAAAAAAGGGAAACCATAAAAAAAAAAAAAAGGAAAGAAGAGGAAGAACATGATAAAGGAGGAATATCTTTCATAGTTGATACTTGATTGATAACAGATCATCTCTGGTAAGTAAGGCTAACCTTTCTGAGGGAATCAGTAATCTCTGCCTTCCTTCGGTGAAGAAACAACCCTGCAGAGACAAAGGCAACATAATTTCCATCTATCCTGATGAACATAGAATAGCATGTTTTCAGCATAAAAGTTTTTAGCAAACAGAATAATACCAAGAGTTCGACGTCCTTGAGGATCTTCATCATTAAAGGCTTGAACACTAACCTATAAAATCAAACAGATCATGTAAAGATCAACCTCTATAAGAACATTTGAAGAACCCTCGTAAAACTAGTAAATGATGTTCACAAGTGAACAGCTGATATTTTAAATACCTTCCAGAGAGAACCAGCATAAAAGAGTTCCGGAGAGTGCTTGACTTGGCCATCACTGAGCCTGTGCACATCCTCAAATTCAACCCTGTGTCAATTCAGCAGAAGATATGTAAGAACTTGTTCCACAAAGCATTCACCAATTAAATGAAAAGGCCAAGGGAGAAAATGAGAGTTAAATCATAGGTGGAATTGTAGCACAAATGAAGAGGATGACCAAACTCATGATGGCTGGTTCTTGAGACAGGCGGATAAAGCTGACCATGACTCTATGATTTGAGTACACAGATATTATCTCCAAAGTGTCAAACTACAATCCTGAGAAATCAGGTTGTGATTTGCAATTCTTGTGTACAAGTGTTAGCCTCAAATGAAGAGGAAATTGAAAAAAATAATATCCAGAGCACAGGTTATGGCCAAAAGACATTCCATCATTCAATGTGTCCACTCACCTAAGCCTCTCTGTGTAACATCTTTCATTATCCAAAATTACTAATTTTGAGAAATGCAAGAAAACAAGTATGCAATAAACTCTCACCCAAAACGAAATGGAGGGAAATGACTTAAAGGTGTTTTCATATCTAGCGATATGGAGTTGTTTGCATTCTCCCACTCAAATCCAATGGCATGTTCTGGTGATTCTAGCATCTGGACAGCAATACCACTGGTGCTTGGTGCTGAAACTGATGTTTTAGACAATCTTCCGTGCAAATCTGTTTCATATCCTCTTTCCATATGCTCTCCATGAATAGTCGAGTTGCTCCCCCCTTGACTTAACCCAACAAGAGCTGTCAACCCATCCCCTGATAGGTCTCCATTG
>Ga0307509_10004158_pt1 | contig 21145 bp, 5 predicted proteins | sample 10_EM_MG_FD_202245 | JGI IMG/M metagenome (GOLD analysis project Ga0307509, IMG submission 202245) | Populus trichocarpa ectomycorrhiza microbial communities from riparian zone in the Pacific Northwest, United States - 10_EM | ecosystem: Host-associated > Plants > Roots > Unclassified | place... | reverse complement strand
AATTTTATGTTTCAAAATAATTTAGTTTAATATTTTTAAAATAGTAATAATATATATATATATATATATATATAAATCAAGTTATATTTGTGTGATGCAATTACAAAAATAAAAATTATTTTTTAGAAACCAGAACTAACCTATAAGATAAGATAAATAAAAAGGATAATATAAATAAAATATTTTCATATGCATTTATCTTTGATTTTACTAAGAATATCAGCTTTTCATTTTAGTATTTAATTATTATTAATAACTTATATTTAATTTATTGATTTATATATTTTTTAATTTATTTTATTAATTGTGGACATCATCTTCCTATTTTTCAGTTAAAAAAAGTATGATACTAGAAAATGTATCTTCTTTTTTTTATATATATATATTAGAAATCCTGTTTGTAACGTAAAACTGGTGATACGTGCTCATAAATAAATTGTAAACTCGCATTGTTGTTATGCTGGGGAATGTTTGGGAACGCGGTTGCGGCTGCGTTTCTAAAAATTTTGAAAATTGTTTGTTTTACTAAAATTTAATATGGTTTTTATGTTTTGGATTGTTTTGATGTGCTGATGTTAAAAATATTTTTTAAAAAATAAAAAAATATCATTGAAATATATTTTGACACGAAAAGTTATTTGAAAAGCACTCACAACCACACACTGTCAAACACGCTCTAACATGTGCTCAACACATTCAGCAAGTACAGCACATACCAAATTACTCAATGGCCACGTTAGTTCTTTTCTCTTCTTCTCTGACCAATCAAAGCCCGTTAATTTGTCGTCAACTTTACCCCATCAAACTAATAAAACATACCAACTCAGTATCAGAAAGGCCAATTTTTCCACAATCTGGCACTCTAAAGTTTCCATTGACTAGGTAAAGGGATAAATTATACTAAAAACTAAAACATAATAGTGTTTTGTATTGTAGATATTGTAGCAATTTTTTCCGGTCTTCAATTATTTTTTTATTTACAATTGCATCCTTATATGCCCAATTTTAATTTGTCAAATTTTATTAAGGAAGGAAAAATTCAACAACAGGGGATCAAAATGGAAAACACTGAAAACATCATGGTCAATCTAAACTTTAGGGGAAAACATCATTTTGTCCTTCTACTTGCATTTTTCAACCTTGATGGCCCATCCATTCTTCCAAAATTCAATTTTTATCGAACGTTTAATTTTCTTGTTTTTCAGCCCATGAGTTTAGAGAGGAGAGAGAAAGTAACTTAATTTTAATTGATGGAAAAGAAAATCATCGATTGACATCGATTCAATGAGGGAAGTTTAATGGTGGTTGTTTTTGTCTCTAAATATCCATGGAAAAGGAGATTAGATTCAATTTATATTTTTTCCAGTTGATTTGGTTTTTTTGAGTGATTTCAAGTTTTTTAGGGTTATTAAATGGTTTATAAAGAATTTTATGTTGTGTTTTCGAGTAAAAAATATTTGAAAATTGGAATTTTTTTTATAAAAAAATCACCTTCCTTGATTTTCTAGCAAACTCTGTGCTGGCCAAATTGTGGGTAAGAGACGACATGTCGTCATCTACAGTAGACGAACTGTCGTTTGTTTTTTTTTTAAAAAAAATATAAAACTATAAACCAAACCAAGGTGTGCGAGCCTAGGCTCTTTTCTTAGAGGCCCATGTGTGTTGGGTCACTTGGTTCGGGCACGTTTGCCTGACCTCTCTTTAAATCCTTTAATTTATTTTTATTTCAATTTCACCATTGAAAATAATAATAATAATAACAATAATAATAATAATAAATTTTAAAAACAAAATTCTTAAACTAGTAAAGTCCATGATCAAAATTGCATATTTGACAGGCTAGGTCACGAAGCATTTGATTATTTTTGAATTGAAATTTGTTTAAAGTATTTGATTTATTTTGAATTGATCTTTATGGTATCTTGGATTATTTTTTTAAAACACAAAATATACATTATCACTATACGTCTCAATCATCTTTGAATCTGAATGCTTGCATTTGTTTTTTGTCATATGTGCTTTTTTTTCTTTGATTTGATTTTTTTGTGTTTAAAAGAAATTTCATCTAGTCCACCCAATTTGTTTTTAGAAAAAAACCCTGTTAAATCAGGTGGACTTGAAAACCCCGCAACTATAGATATAAGATTTAAATAATCTCATAGGAAGAAATTAAGGTAAAGAGTTTGAAGAAGAAATTGATATAAATCAATTCAAAAAAGAAAAAAAAAACAAAAGTGAACCCGCATTAACCTTTACAACTAGTGACCCGATCATGAACCCGGGGTCAACCCAATAAAAAACAAGCCACAATAAATAACAAAGCAAAACTAAATAAAAATGATAAAAAAAATAGAAAACATCATCTTAAAAAAGAAAAACAAAACTAGACAAACCTCCTAAACCTTATCTAAATTCTAAAACTCGAAACATGTGAAATCTTGGATCCAAGTTCAATCAATAAGTTTATTTCTCAATCAATTTAATTTTGAAGGATGAAATCAAGAAAAAAATATAAATAAAAAAATTGCTATTTATTTTGTTTGAAATTATTTTTTAAATCATTTTTTTTCAAATTTCATTATCCTTGAGTTTTTTCCTATCAATAAAAAAACTTGCAAAAGCAGAAAAATAACAACAAAAAAAACAAGGATAAAAATTGATAGGAAAAAACTCAAGGATAATGAAATTTGAAAAAAAATGATTTAAAAAATAATTTCAAACAAAATAAATAGCAATAAAAAAAATGAAAGCCAAATTTGAAAGATTAAAACATCATAATGTGGTAAAATTGAAAAATATTTGTAATTTTATAGTTTATTCAAAAATAAAAAATAGTAATTAAAAGACAAAGACCAAATATGAAGTAAAAAGAAATTGAAGGGGCTAGTATGAAATTTTAAAGAGGCTAACACTAAATTTGAGAAAGAAAAATAGAAGAAGAAGAAGAAATGTATTTGACCCCAAACTACAGGCGCTTGCAGTTCGGGTGTCGACTCATAGCGTAGAAAACACTGAGAACTTCTAAATGTTACCCTAGAAGGTGGATTTAGTGGTCTAACAGTTCTACACGTGCCGCCTAAATAGTGCGAGAGTTATCCACATGCTGGCATGTATAATGCTTTTTTAGTGATATTTAATACATTACAATTATAATAATGCTCCTAGTACTAAAAAGTCTCGTAAAAGAGTTATGTTGAATTCTTTTTTTGAAGTATCAAAGTAATGATATTATTTTAAAGAAATAAAAAAATAACAGGATCGAAACCCTCTTTAGTGAAAGTCATTATATTTTATGAACAAAATTGAAAAACATATTAGCAAGCAGGACCAAAAGCAGTGTCCTAGACGAGAAGACGCTCAGTTATCAGGACAAACAACCTATATTTTTTGTGCGTCTAGAATTGTGGTAATGATAATAATTTAAAATATTTTATATTTAAAAATATATTAAAATAATTTTTTTTATAAATTTTTTTTTTACAACACCAAATCAAATTAAAATTAAATTAAAAAGCAGTGTCCTAGACGAGAAGACGCTCAGTTATCAGGACAAACAACCTATATTTGTTGTGCGTCTAGAATTGTGGTAATGATAATAATTTAAAATATTTTATGTTTAAAAATATATTAAAATAATTTTTTTTATAAATTTTTTTTTTACAACACCAAATCAAATTAAAATTAAATTAAAATGATTTAAAAATATATATAAAAAATTCATTTTAAACAAATTTTTTTTTTCAATATTTAAAGAAACGCCCTCATGACATGTGTTTCAACTGGAGTGATTGTCTCTCTTTTTAATACACCATGGAAGCAATTTTTACGCATTCATGCTTTCCAAAACTTCATTATCTCACTTCAATGAATCTTCAATGGAAGGTAATAAAAAGGTTTCAAATTTTAATTTATGAATATCAGACACAACCTCTTATACCACTCGTGAATGAGGAATCTTACATGTACGAAAGGTTAACAATTGACATTTCAATTAGGGTTAGAAGGGTCGCAAACCTCTGTTTCTCATCGATTTCCTCTTTCAGCTGAAACAATCCTTCCCCTCTCTGAGTGCGCCTCCAGCCATCTCTTTCTTTCTCGATGTCTTCCTCACATCATATCTGCGATCAAAAAGTAGGAAAAATGATCAATAAAACACAATGGAACTGGAGAAATAAAATGGAAAGAGAGGAGAGAAAGGGGGGAAGGAAAAGAAAGAAAATGGTCACTGGTGGATCAAAAGCGCACGGCTTCTTTTTCCTTGTCGAGAGAACAAAAAGACAGAGGCATCAAAAGAGCAAAAGATTTACAGCCTAACTCCACCAACTGCAGCAGTCCACAGTGCTCACAATAGTAAAAAGCACGATCTCTGGAACATTGTTTTCCAATCTCTTCCTTTTTTTTTTCTTTTCCTCTTTTCATGATCCTTTCTTGCTTGCTTTTCCTTAAATTCTGCAACTAATCCCTCGTTTCTGCCTGTGTTGTGTTATTTTTTCAATAAAAGCACATAAAGGACGAATTTGATTATAGTGTTTTCTAGATCTCCTCTCCTCTTTTCATGGAACACTGTCCTTTCTTGCTTTCTTTTCACTAAACTCCGCAACTTCTCCCTTTACCCTGCCATATCTCTTGCAAACAACCTGGAAACAAAAATCAGGAGAACAGAAAAAAAAAAAAAAAAAAAAAGCTAAGATACTGTGCAAATCCACAGTAGATATGAGTCTAAAGCTACAGTGATTTTCCCATTTTTTTTCTTTTTAATTTGATATTTTTACCATGGTTTCAAGGATTATTCCATGCAAATAGGATTGAAAAAGGACATAATTGATAGGAAAAAAATAGCTTAAAAAAACCAAAAAAACGAACTTTGCCTCATAATATTAGATTAGCCATTATATTTCTTCGTATTTTTCATTTTGGTTCCTTATCATTGAATTTTTCTAATCTTTAACAATGTTTTACAAATTGGTCATCGATCTGGGCTCATGTAATTAAAAAAAAAATACTGTCCTTAGTACATGTTATACTTGTGCTATTCATAAACAATTGGTCGTCTATATTGCAACGAATCGTCGTCAGCTATAGTGTTGGCACAATAAATCACTTGGTTTTTTTTTTTGGTTAATAGCATGAAAATGCACAAGATAAAGTGGGCAACTGGATAACAAGGCAAGCATACATTTGAGAATTGAGACACTCAAGGGTGAGAAAAACTTGGATAGGGCATATTCTCACATTTAGGTCAGGGTGGTGGAAAAGTCTACATTTGACTACATAAAATAAAATAAAATAAGAATTTTTTTTAATATTGATACAATTTGATCAAATATTTGTCAAACTAGTACATGTCAAAATAATAATAATTGAGAAATAGTATGATTAAAAATAATAGCTTAACAATGATGGGAATAGAAACAACTTTGACAAAAAAAAAAAGTGTTATTTACAATAATAATAATTGAGAAATAGTATAGTTTTAAAAATAATAGCTTAACAATGATAAGGCAAAATATACACTGGAGTTTAACACTACTAGAGCAAAGGCCCAGAGAAAAACTTCAAGGGCACCCATCTTTCTCTCTAATTTACAAATCCCTTTTTAACCCCTCACAGTTTTTTTCCTTTTCTGCACTCACAAATACTACAATGGAAGACAATCACACGAAAAAACCCCAAAACGCTGTCGTTCTCACCACCGCCAGGTTGCCGGTTTTACCCTTCCGGCGAACAACTCCTCTATTACTACCTCACAAACTAGAACCGCACCTTTCCCAGCGACACCGATGATCTCGATGGCTATGATTTGATTGAGTTGCCGTTTGATTTACGTGTTATGCGTATGGTTATAAAGTGAGGAAGAGGCGCTGGTATTGTTATTCGAAGAAAGGCAAAAGGAGGGAATTGGAGGAGAAGTGATAGGTTTAGAAATGTTGTGCTGGGTCCAGGTGGGAAGGTTGTTTTGGGGACAAGTAATAGGTTTGTTTTGTATTTGGGGAGTTCTGTTAAGAGTGCAGTCAGGACTGATTGGCTTTTACACGAGTATGCTCCTATTCATCATTTTGAGGTAATTTTAAATTTTGGGCCTTCCTTCTTCTTATTTTTTCTTATAATGTTGAGTAATTAGTTGTATTATTTTGATTAGGAGTTGTGGATTTTATGATTTTATTATTGGAGTTTGTGGATTTGAGGTTGGAATTTTAGGACTACGAACTGAATGCTGGTTGTTTAGTTACTTGCTTTTATAATAAGATTAGGGTCTTGTGAATTGTGAAATTAATTTTGTTTTATGTATTGTTATTAATCTCGTTTTTATGCTCGGGGAATACTTGGAAGTGTTAGCAGGCTTCACACGTTGGAGCTTATCTTAGTAATTAGTAATCTTTAATGCAGTAAAATGGTCCTGTGCGGTGCTTTCTTGGATTCGAGTTATTTTCATTCCATTCCATTTGTTAATAAGGATACTACTGATGCACTAGTGTGAATTCAACTATCAATTAAAGACTTATTTCTGCAAAAAAAAATTTAATTAACTCTGCAACTGGTAGATGGGTCTTGTTACAGAATTGTTGTCTGCTTGCTTTCCGCGTTCTTCCTTTCATTAAAAGCATAACTAAAGAAGCAAATCTTCGAGTGAAAAGGCTAATTTAACTCCAATTTAGTGATTTAGCTAAAGTGAGTTTCATCTGGTTTAGTTACTCTTGATTTCTTCTTTCTTTCTTTCCACTTCCAGATACATATAAACACAAACCAAACACTGACACGGATTTATATATTGCTATACCCAGGGATGAATCTAGACTTGGTAAACCGGGAGGGCCAAAACATATAATTTTGATTTTGGCGGCCCATTTCATAAAAGTGCCTTGAAAGTTTTAGGGAAGGGGGAATTTTGAGAATTTTTCAAACTTTGAGAGGGCTAGGGCCACCCATTCCCACCCCAAAAAAAAACAATTTTCCAGGGATACCATGATCAAGCTCACAGTCTTGATTCTAACATGTCAGATTGCTGTGTTATACCACTTGTCTTTTTTCCCATTTTAAAAAATCGATGTGGTGTGTAGTGATCTATTTAATAGCTTTTCTTGTTTTGAATGAATTTATTATTTATCTTCTCTATTGAGTTTTTTCTATTTAGATTAAGTTTCAAGATTTTTGGCAATCTCGATAAAGAATTATTTAATTCAATTGATTTTTGTTACTATTGCAAAACCTCATTATATTATCTGCCCGCAGGCTTCGTTTGTCCTGTGTGAGGTATATGTCAAGTCTCACTGAGGAAATAGCATTCCTGAGAATGTTAAGTTCCTGTGCTGAAGAAAGTATTTCTGCTGTCCACAACAATGGCACTCAGCATGATGGATTCCTCACGCCCGACATTGCCAAGGCTGAAGTGCAATGACTGCTTTGTTTATATGAAAAATGCTTTAAGATTGGGTAGAGAACTCGATGGCCGAGTCACAACTAGACCTGTTTCTATTTCCAGTTTCCAGTGTCAATCAGGCAGCCAATCCAAAGACCTGGTAAGATTCTTATGATATTTAGGCCAATTGATTTAGCTGGATTATATCCACCATTATTGTGTCACATTTCCGACCCTAATTTTATTTTTTTCACGCGTTCTTTTTCTTGCTATTAGGAGGCACTATTATTTGTTCATACATAGCATGTAAATTATACACGTGCTATAGATTATTGCTTTTCCTTTGCATCGTGAATGCAAGTGGAAGATTATTGTCAGGGTTTTTAAGTAGCATAACTTGTACTAGTGTAACTTATATGGATTAACATCTTAGCAATATGGCTTTGTTTCTTACAATTGCAATATTTTTTTGATATGCTTGTTTCATTTGAACGCAGAAAGTATGATTGGCAGTCAAGACTTCAAAGTTTTTGGAGTTCCAAAAATATATGAAGCAATTTGACGGTAAAAATTACATATTTTGACAAATTGTCACAATCTCTGTTTTCTCTTTATTCCTATGAGTCCTCATTGATACTTCGACCTTAGTTATGTTCTCAATATCGTGAAACTGCCTTTTACTTTAATGCCCACTTCTACTACATCTTTTACTGTCTGATGCGCATGATGTGTATCCGACTATCTGTTACATATATAACTGTGACTTCTTTCTGAAGCAATATTTGACATATTATAATGGCCAAGTATACATGGAATTTAGCTGGTTTCTGCGATCACGTGTTCTGTTTTCTCATGATAAGTCATTTTCCCACCTCAAGGTGCTAATAAATGTCGTTTTTCCTTCCTGGAGCACAGGTTAGGACATCTAGGCACATTGATGGTAACATGTCTGCAGATGCTGAAACTGCCCACCAGTTGCTATCCATTTTAGAGGGAGAAAGCTTTTGACTTGGATGATTTTGCAGATAAGCTTGCAGATTGATTGTCCAAGTCAAAAGCTGATAGAATTAATTTTGAAACTATGTAGATATTAACCTCAAGCATCAAGGAAAAATGATTCAAAAGGGATTTGAAAACCATAGAAGGAATTCATTGAAAGAGTTATTTTCAAAGATTTGTGGAAACTTGACTTCTCAGGGTTATTGTTGCCTGAAACAATATATTTGAGAAATGGTTTAGAAACCATAAATTGAATTTATTGGAAGAGTTTAGTTTTTGATGAGAAGTGGATGCTAACCCTAATGCTCAGGGTTAGTATATTCAAGAAGGGGTTTAGAATCCATTGAAGGAATGGCTTTGTCATTCGAGGTGAATGCCTGTAGTTTTCTTTTCTCCCATCCTGTTAAAGGAACTGCGCAGAAATTCTTCCTGTAATTCATGTGCAGATTTCCTGTGCCTGATATGAGGCGTTTTTCTCCAGTAGAAGCAACAAGATCAATGTGTTGGATGATGGCAAGTTCAAATATTAAATCTTTGAGAATCGGCTGCTTTACCTGGCTTTATGATCTTGCTCTTGTTCTATTGATGGTGGATTGTTTCTTTGTATCTCTGAGAAGATGTTATTTACCGTATTCTTCCCAGCCTTGCCCTTGCAATTGGACTTGTACCGGCCTATGCTTTGTTCTCTAGCATCTGGATACCTATTGTAAATTAATCTCCTCTTCCCTCTCACGAAACTTTAAGCTTACCTTGTTATGTGTTCCATTTCTGAACTCTGCTGTGGCATATTTGGATTGTTTTCTCATGACTTATGAATCCTGGATATATCTTTATATAATGATGCCGTGCAACGTCTCTTAATTTATGGGCCTTGCTCTGTCAGCTGATGCAGAGTGAGATGCTGGCAAATCATTTGAATCGGAATTGGTTATTAGCACTTTAATCACAAGTCCCCTCTTGCATCGTAATTGTTATCAAGTTCATTTTCCCTTTTGTGTTCTTAACTTGAACTGCTGCTGGAGCTGTACGATCAAACTATGTGGGTAATCTTGAACTCTCTCTCTCTCTCTCTCTCAATGTTGAATAGACTGATTATTTTTTTAGTTGTAATCTGAATAACACTTGAATATATTTAAGAGCTAGAACAATAGGCTTTTTTTTATTTGAATAGACGTGTAATATGCTTTAAAACACTGAGTTTTATTTATTTATTTATTTATTGCGTTTTTTGGTTGTAGGCTTATAGTTGATTAGTGCCCATCTCCACCTGTAGGGGATTGTGGGTTATTGCTGGGTTGTTTGGTGGATGAAATACCCATAGCCTGCTCCACCACCAACCTCTCTACCCTTGACAATATATATACATGATACTGCGTCTGCAATACAATAAAGCCGCATCTCGCAAGGTGGTTTGGTCAGTGCATTCATTGTGAATTGTCATATGGAAGCTGAAAATAATTCCATGAGTACTCATTCGCCTCGGTTTTACTTTTTTTTTTCTTTCTTTCTTTTTACTTTTTTAATAAGAAAGCGTTAGTGCTATGAATTATTTTGGAACTGAGTTACAATGACGACAGAAAGCTGCATTGTCAATGAATCCCGAATTAGTGCCCTGCTGTCGAATTACATCGAGCAAGTGGACCTAGTACGATGGTTTTCTTTTTTTCCTTTCACTCCTCTTTTCTCTTTCCTCCATCCTTCAAGTTTAATCTCTGGGTTGGGCAACTGGCATCCCTTTCATTGATGAAGTATTTTATTCTCCCCCCCTCCTTTTCCCGTGAATGCTTGTGTGACACTTGACGTCTTGCTCATCTTGTGTATGCGTCCAATAACCGAGCCATTATCTGCGGTTTGAACGAGATGGTTGTTTTTCTCGCAGGCCATCCTTGTGCTGTTTAAAGTCAAGACAGGAATCGAGTGGCTGTGGCTTGAGGTCATTAGTCGCCAGGCGATCTTGTGCCCTCTCAGGTTCATATGAACCATCTTGTGTTTTTCAGCCTTGTTTTCTCTTATGTTTAGATTTAATTCTGGAGGAACAGAGTTGTCATGTGCTTAATCATTACCAAGGATCCAACTTCCACCTCTCCACATATGCTCACACATGCTGATGGAGGTGGGTCATCTCAATCTTTGTGTTCTCGCAGACCCAGTTGAGGCTCATGAGTTTTGCTCCCTCAAATTAATTGCTTCCATAACCACACACCCACCTTTCATAAAAGCTTTGAGACCTAATCTCATAATTGCCATCAACTATAATCCCTTTTGCTAGAGGACTCGTTCTTCATTAACATCCAGCCCATAATCTTCCTCTGCTGCCCCCATAGCTGCTAGTGTGTATTGAGGGGAAAAAAAAGTCAAATTAACTTGCTTACTCTATATTTTTCAATTATTACATTCAAGTGTTGGGCCACGTGAAACTGGAGCGAAGTTAAAAAGAAAAAAAAAATTTGATAGATAGGAGTGGCCTTGGCGTTTTCCTTAGCCACCATGCCTTAGGCTGTCCAAGTTTTTTCTGCATTGACAATAGCGTTGCAGGTTTCTAAATATTCACTTATTAAAGTGGGAGAATAATCAATCTTATCTCCTTCCGAATTAATATTCAAATAACTTTGAAATGTGCCATTACGCAATGGTTTATCTAAGCATAATCCATGTGGACAGATTAGAGCCCATTTTCGTGGCCAGAAATAATTACACAGAAAAGATTACACGTAAGAAAAGGCGAGGCAACCAACCTTCTTTGAAGGAGAGGAGAGGAAACAAGTAAATAATAATAATCATGAAAATAAAAAGGGTGCCAAGGGACCAAAGCCGAGAAGAATAATAGGCCCACGCCACGATTGAGATATGAAGGGCAAGACTCAAGAGGCTAGATTTTTAAAGGAAGCTTAGACGGAACCTGCCAAGGTACTTGCAAGGGAACTTGGGGGGCCTTTCTCAGGCAAAGTAAATAAATACTGCTGTCAATTTGGAGGGCTACTTGGATTCTTGTGACCTAAAGATTGATTGATGCCCAGCTAAACAAGCATCCCAATTTTGATAAATTCCACCGCCCTCTTCGACGCCGACAATTTACTCGAGAAATTTAACCATTAGGGCATGTTTTAACCTCCTCTTCGTCTGTGATACATGTACTCAAGGAAGGGAAAAAAAAAAACATAACAAAAAACAAAAGCCATGTAACAGGAAATCAGTACGTAAATAGTTAGTCAAAAAAGCAATCAGATTTTTAGGTAAGGCAAGAAAATCTAAGTCATCTAACAGCGGGCCCCAAACAATTATATCAGTGCCACGTATGCAAGATTTAATTTGTAATTTTTGTGACAACTCAAAACACACAGCTACATATTGCAGGTCCAGTCACCTAAAAAAACACACATGTGATGGTAAAAAAAAAGAGAGGAGTGCTTGGCGTGAAGAAGATGGAAACAACAAGGTGAGCATGGGCCCCGTTGGCTTCGCCGCGCATTGGAAGTAGAGACCATTCTTTCCTCCTTTCTAATCTCTCCTCGGCCTCGCTTTAAATGATAGCCATCTCTGTTTTCTTTCTTTTCTCATTTATTATTATTGCAAGATTACCGCTGCTTTTCTTTCTTCTTTTCAAAAAAAAAAAAAAAAACTGATTAAATTTTTTTCTTCACTATTGAAATTAAAATAAAAAAAACATCCTCATAACAATCTCATTAAGACTGTATATACGCAATGTTACACAACAATCAACATTCTTTCAATGAAATCATTGTATACTGTCATCCAGCTCGCACTGGTAAGTTCTTACTAATATTAATTTTTTTGTTCTTCGTTTTAAAGCTTAGAGATCAGTTATTTTGTGCGTGTGAATTGATAGTATTGATCGGTAAAGAGTGGTAAATGTTTTGTATAATTCCAAAATTAGTTTTCCTAATCAAACAGTGAAGTATTAAAAGAAAAGGAAAAGAAAAAGGAAAAGAAAAGTCACATGGAGAGGAGGGAGGAAGAGCTGGTAAGCGGCCCGAGAGGGGGACACCTCCTTTGCCTAGTTGTTGTTGCTATTTGGTGTTGATGTCGTTGTTTGTATTTTTATTTGAATTATATAATTAATAATAAAGTCCTTGTTAAGAGAAACCGATCATTCTCTCTTTCATCTCTCTATTTCTTGGTGGTCGAATGGGTTATTTAGTAAATTACTGATTACTGTCCTCTTTTAATCTCTCTACCTTTTTCTCCCTTACATACATACAAACATACATTGCATCCCTCATATCTCATATCCTCCTCCTCCTCTTCCCTTCTCCCCCTCTCTCACGCTCTCTCTCTCCCCCCCTCTCTCTCTCCTTTCTTTCGGTGAGGGTTTTGTTTTTATTTATTTTTCTCTTTCTTTTCTCGAGAAAGAGAAGCCAACACAGAAGAAAGGAGGCTTCTTCCTTCATTTTTTGGGTGTTGTTGAGGCCTAATAATTTATTCTTTTTGTTTTCTTACTGCAGATTGTTAGATCGATCGGGGTTCTTTTCTTAGGTAAACTTTTTTTCTGTGTTAATTCAATTTTTTAGCTTGATCGGTTGATGATATGATTGGTTATGGTGTTTGATTGTTTGATTTTTGTTGTTATTTCATTGAGCTGCTAAAAGCTAGTTTTATGTGGGGGTTTTGTTTGTTTCCATTTTTATAAGCTTTTTTCTTCTTTTTTTCTCTCTTTATTGTAACTGTTTTTTTTTTTAATTTATTTATTTAAAATATTCTTATGCTTGGAATCACTTAATTGACTGCAGAATTGATTTTTTTGCGGTTTCAAATCTCACCCAGATTTGATGAGAATTCGTTATTATTACCATCGCAAATTCTGTATCCAAGAATAAACTCGTCCGTGATTTCAAAAGCTCAACGAAACCTGGCCGTATCCTAAGAACTTGTCTTGTAATTTCTTCAACCTCCAACCAGCTAAATACCTTTTTTCAATGAATATCACCAGCAAAACACCACATTTCAACCCTAAAGTGAAACAAACTCTCATCGTAATAGCAAAACGCAGGTTCCTCAAAATTACAGCCATCGACCTCCTTGTAAAAATCAAAAGCCACCCGCAATCGAAGAGAGCAAAAAAAATATAGAAAAGGAAGCTATTTAAGAGATAACACGAGATAAGGTGAAGGGAATTGAGAAGAATAAAACAGAGAGAGAGAGGATGGACAGAGTTCGTGAATAAGGGGAAACCTTTTCTCTTGTTTTTTTTTTTTCCTCTTTTTTTACAACAGAAACCCTTTGTTCTTATCCACCCATATGTAGAAGACGGAAAACAGAGACCAGTTTAGAACTAAAATCTCTACTCCAAGAGCCAACGTTTGTTTCTAACCTTTTATTTTAGAATACAGCTCTAGGAGTGATATGTTAAAACTAAAATCTTATTTGTTTATTGTCCAATATTAAAAAAAAATTATTGAATTCAATTGCACTAATATCATTCCAAACAGAGAATTTAAATCCAAAATCAATAGATTTCAATTTTACTGTAAGAAATGAATTCAATTTCATCGTGGAATTGGTTTCAAACATGCTGTTAAGCTGATTTTGATTTTGATTTTGATGGGGCTTTTGGGTTCATGAGATTGGTCCTGAGTGGTTGTTGAGGAGCTAGAAAAAAGTTTGCCTTTTAATCTCTGCTGTGTCTATCTATGGATGTGTTTAATTCAAGCATCCTCTTTTTGTTGATGATGTTAAGAAATTCTTACCCTTTGATTATTTGATTTGGTTGGTTATGAATTTGAGTTGGACCTTCTTTGCAGTTGAGTTCTTTATTTCATCTGATTTTAATTGTCTCTTTTGGTGTATGACTGTTGAGTTGTGGTCGGAATTTGGTTTTGATGTTTGGGAAAGGGAAGGTATGAATAGAAAGCTTACTTGGGTATATGGTATGAAAAGTTCATTGGATAGACCCGAAAATAAATGCTTCTTTACCACAATCTGATCCTTAGTTCTTTGTTTTTGTTGAGATGAAGTTATGCAGGCTTTTGCATTTTGAAAGTTTATCCAGTACTTGAATGATATTCTTGTACTCCCAATACATTCCCTCATACACTCATTATTCTTATTTTATATAGGAAAAGAAGTTCTCATAAACTATCTTAATGGCTAATAAAATTATAATGTGGGTTGGTTTGGGTATATATCTTTTGCTCAAATCCAGAAAAAAATTCCACTGTCCTCATCTTCTGGGCCTTGTGAGCAATCCTAAGCTTCTATGCGAATAGAATTGCATATATTTTCCAAATTTCTAGACAAATTAGAACATATTGATCTTGACTGATTTCTAGATTGAATTGATTACTTTATTCCTATCCTTTTGGTTTTAGATTTCATTTTCTTTATGGTAATTTTTTTCAGGTGTAGTGCATATTGCTGTTTGTGTTGGAATTTTCTTCAGTCTTTTACCTATAATTTATAAGGGACATTGACATTAGCCCTAATGCAAGGGCAGAGAAGTATCATTGGCTCCTTGCCAGAAACCCTGGACTTTGACCATGGATCCACTTCTGGTAATGCAATCATAGATCAGCAAATTTGCTTGAGTAACATGCGAAATCCAGCGGAAAACCGATTGACGGAGTTTATGCTATCACCTAGTCGAATGAACAATCCATATGCGAATTCTATTGATCAAGAACGGCAAAATTTGAGTGGCTGGAGCTTAGGTGAACCCAGTTCCAGTGGGCAACAAAACCAGGCAAGTCATGATGATCGGAAACTGGAACATGGATGGTCATCTTCTGCGAGTAGCTCTGCTGGAGCTGGTCCAAGGTTAGAAGAAAGGAGATATGAACCAACAAATATTCTTTCACTAAACAGGGTAAATGTGAACCCACAATTTGAGCGGATTTCCAACCCGGATGCAATTCCACAGAATATCAACTTGAATGCTGGTTTTGTTGGTCATGGGGGTGATAATTGTCAAGTAATGGATGCCTCTGCTATTTACAAGCCTATTGGCGCAGAAAGCGAGCGGAACTCACCTGCTAGTGGTCCAGATAATTTCTTGCGTCCTGGAAATGGGGGGTACTTAGTGGAACAGAATGATGGAAGACCAGGTTGTTCATTGGATGGTCGCCGACAATCCTGCAAAAGAAAGGCTGTTGAGGGGAATATTGGCCAGTCATCTGTGGCTGGAAGTTCTAGCTTCTATCAGCGGTCAGAGAGTAATCCATGGCCTGGGGTTCCCAATCGATATGATGCAGGCAGCAGTTTAAGTATATCTGCTCCATCGGAACAAGTGAACCCCAGACTTGGACTTGGAGTAAGAGGACTAGCTTGTGATGCTATCCCAGAATCAGCAGTTGCTGAACGTGCAGAAAGCTCCCATAGAAATTTCCGTTTGAGGATCAATTCTTCAAATCAAGAATCTTCTCCCCCCTCTTTATTTTCTACAGGAAGCACCGTAAGGCGTTCCAGTTTATCATCCTCCCACCGCTCATCAAGACCTCTTCCGATTGATCATTCGTTGGACTTCAGGTCATCATCAGCCATGGATAGTATAACTCCTCAAAATCAGCCAGTTATCCCAGCTCCAGCTTTGCCACAGAATGTGCAATCATTTAGATGGAATGAAAGCTCAAGCTCGAGAACTGGTACTTCATCAAGTTCCATTAGCTTGGATGATAGAGAGGAACCCAATGCAAGAAACATAACAAGACACATATGGGAACATCCTATATTTGCTCCTGCGACTGAGTTGAGAACTTCAGTTAGGAATCCAGGCAATAGAAGTTTAACCAGTGGACAGGTAAGTGGCCCTGGAAATGTTGGTTCTACATCTCGGACTGGTGCAAGCCCAGGTATCCACCCTCTATCTGCCCCAACGTGGGGTCCTCATACAAATCCTCCTTCAAGAAATTCACGAAGACTAGCTGAGTATGCTCGTCGATCATTGTTTTCTTCTTCTGCTGCTGCTGCTGCTGATACTGGAGGCCAGAGCAGTACTCATTCCCCATTCCATTCTGGTGCTTCCAGCTCAGAAGATACAGTGCCTTCATCTGGAGCTGGTAACCAGGGTCTTCATCGACCACATCCAAGATCAGCATCATGGTTGGAGAGACAAGGTGATGGTGTACTGGGAATTCCTTATCCTCTGCGAGCTTTGTCCAGTGAAGGAAGAAGCAGGCTTGTTGTCTCCGAGGTCTGTTTCTTGTCTTCTGTCAGGATTTTAAGTATTTTCATTTAATTTTAAAGGTGGTTTGACATTTGATGTTATCATCGTTTTTTCTCACCATTGCTAGTTGTCATCAAAGTTCTCTTTTCTTTCCTTCTCTCTCTCTCTGTATTTCTACTGAAGGTTTAGTTCTGGCTTATATGCAAGTGCTGGATAATGCTTTATCAACTTGCTAGGGTATTTCTACTGAAGGTTTAGTTCTGGCTTATATGCAAGTGCTGGATAATGCTTTATCAACTTGCTAGCTTCCTCTTAATGAAGTATAACTTTGTTGCAACTTTGGTCGGCCAACAACAGAGATTTCTGGAGTTAGGAGAAATTTCCTTTTCTCTGTCTCTCCTTTCAAACATCTTGGAAGAATACAATGCATTTTCTTTCTTAGTTTCTTTTGGCTGTTAAATTTGTCGATTAAATTGACATAATAATCATTAAAAAGTCTGTGCTTTGTGTTATGCATAAATATTGTTTTCTGATTTTTGTGTGGTATACTTTGTATTGACTAGAAGTTAGTGAATTTTTTTGGTTTCAAGACAGTCATTACTATTCAAAGTTGTTCCTTTTATAATATAATACCATGCTTCTCTGTGGACATCTTTCTGGTGATGAGTTGGGCTCCTTTAATTTTTTAATGTGTTACTTAAAGCAAGCATGATTGGACTCAATCTACTCTTTTACAGGGTTTTTGACACATACCCCTTCTGATATTTATTTTGGGTTTTTGTTCTTGGTCTCTAAAAACTGCTCTTATGAGTTTTCTTTTCATGTTTCCTAAAAAGTGTTTGGAACTTTGAAAAACCAAAAACTCAGAAGTTCTGCTGGTAGTTTTTATTTTTTAATTTTAGATATCGTTTCTGCAGGTTATCACTAACTGTCCCCTCTCATTCTCAATCACTTCCATTCTCCACTGTCGGTTGGCAGCCACCAGTAGTTGATTGCCAACCAGTCAGAGGTTGCCAATAGTTGATTGGTCAGAATTAATCTGTTGTCAACCTGTTATTTGGAGTCACTGGTCGCCAGTGGTTAGTTGATGGCCATCTGCTGGTTGGCAATGGCATCCACTGTGGTGGATTGCCAACTGGTCAGAGTTTGGCTGGTAAGAGGTCGATGGTTATCAATTGTATATTAAGTCACCAGATTTTGGATTTCTCTTCCTTGTTTCTTCACCAAACAAATTATTGTGGCAAAAGTCCTCAGGGGATGAGGAATTCCCAGTACATATAACGTCACCAGTATACGCCACATACACTATAACCAATTGTACATTAAGAGTCCCCAGAATAAAAACTGGAAACCAAAATCATGAAAATTACAAGTAGAAATTGGAACTTATACCAATTAATCCCTAAGTATTAACATGAACTTGGTGAGTGATTTTGAACTTTATTCATTGTCAATCTTTTATATCCACAAGTTTCATCAATTATTTTCGTACGCCTCTTTTTTCATCCAATGACTGTTTTATCTGTTCTGATTATGTCAGCTGCCATACTGAATTTGAATAAAGAAAAATTAATGATGCTTAAGAGGAAGGGAAAAAAAATGGTGTAATAGTGTGTGTTGCATTTAGTTCCATGAATTGATGTCTGTCATTTTCCAAGTCCCCTGATGTTTGTGAGTCTTGGCAAACGATTAATTTGGTTTTTCTATTTGTATAGCAGATTCGCAATGTCTTGGATCTCATGCGTAGGGGTGAAAGCTTGCGATTTGAGGTAAGAATTGTAGAAACTCTGTATGTTTCAGTTTATTACATGTTAAGTGGAAAGATGAGCTGTATGTGTAATCTGCTTTATTTATTTTCTTATAAGCTGCTGGTGGTTAATGGCTTGAAAACAAAATCTTTAAGCCACAAAAGGTGGATGGTTATAGCTGCTAAACGATATATATATTTATATCGGTTTTGATCTTATTATGGTTCTGGAATGTTCATTAGTCACTTTGGTCTGGGATAAGTTGTGGAAATAATAAGGCCATTATCGAGCAAAGTTTGTTCACCATATTCATTTTCCTTCTTTTTAACGCAATAAAAGACCTGGAACCCACATTTTCTAAATATGTGAACTGTTGATCCCAATTTGCATGAGATGTTACTCGGGCATTTAACTTGAGGCTCTTTTCTGGTCCATTCACTGCCATCTGAATAACATATTATGCATTCGGAACAACATGCACTTCTGAGGTACAGATGCTAAACATTTTGTGATTCCCCCAACTGATAATTGATCCTGGGGCTTGTGTATATTATTTTCAACTGTATTATGTTGGGATGAACAACCAGGAAATTTTCTCCCATTATATAAACACTCTCATGCTAACAGATGAGTGAACTCACTCGTATTCTCAATAGTATCAGATTTTTAACTTCCGCTTCTGCTTGTGCAGGATGTTATGATTCTTGACCAATCAGTTTTGTTTGGAGCAGCTGACATGTATGATAGGCATAGGGATATGCGGCTTGATGTTGATAACATGTCTTATGAGGTGAATCTAAGAAACGGTTTCTTGGTGTCTTTTTTGTTGTGAAGACTGTTCTTGTAATGGATTTCTTTTCTGGAATTACAGGAGTTGCTGGCTTTGGAAGAGCGCATTGGAAATGTCAGTACTGGATTGAGCGAAGAAACTATAGTAAACAACTTAAAACAGCAGAAATACTCTGTTGCTGTTGGAGCGAAGGTGGAGGCTGAACCATGCTGCATTTGCCAGGTAATGATTTGTCCTCTGGATTGGTGCCTTGTGAGTCCAGAGGCTCTTCTTTGCTTAACTAATTATTTTCTTCCTTGCAGGAGGAATACAATGATGGAGAAGATCTTGGAACACTGGACTGCGGACATGATTTCCACGCGGGGTGTGTTAAGCAGTGGCTGATGCACAAGAATTGGTGCCCCATCTGCAAAACAACAGGACTTGCTACATGAGAAAGGGTAAAGATGTTCAGGCCATTACACACGGTTGGTACACGGTTGTACGAGGAAAACGTGAGAGGCGTGGCCCTAGAATTTATCTCATATTTTGGTTACTGGATGGTGAGCGCTGCCATACACCCACCTATTCTGGTTGCCCTCATTGTCTTGGCAAGTCGGGAGTCATTTTTTCAACAAAAAAAAAAAAAACACAAATAAAGAAAGAAAACATAATGCTAGTGGATGATGCAACTGTCAAAAGAAGTGGGGATGCAGAAGTGGGATTCCAAATTTATTTATCATTGAAAGTTGGTGGATGCCGCAACTTTCAAAAGAAGTGGGAATTGCAAAAACTGGTTTCATACATTTTATTTATCGTTGAACGAGTAGTTTATGATATCAATTGAATATTCAACTGCCTTATTTTTATTTTATTTTTCTGTTTCAAGTACTGACCTCTTAAATTTGCAATTCTGGAGTTTTTGGAGAATTTGATAGTACTATTTTTTTTTTTGTTACGTTTTCTTATTCAAAATTTCCAGCGTAACTTGCTAGTTCACGGGCACCGTTGCAAACTCTAGAGCTGGATTAGATTAATACAGGAGTATTATTTCCTAGCAACGGATTGGGTACAGCATGCGACACAAACAAGGGGGTGATGGCGTCCTTCCATATTCGTTTTTCGACCTGCCTACTCGCCAATTTTTATTTCTCGATTTATCGACACAAACTAGGTGCTGTCGACGTTCTACAATATTCGTTTTCCACTCACCCATTTTTATTTATATTTATTAGTTTGATACCCACAATGGAGGTGTTTTTCTGCAACAAATTTAATAAAATAATTTGAGAATTATATATATATTAATAAATAATTAGGAAGTTAATATAAAAATGTTGTTTTAAATAAAATGATTAAATATTTGTTTTGGTTTGAAATTTAGTTCTTGATTTGAATTAATAAATTTTATTTTATTTTTAAATCAAGCATTATAAAATTGAATTGTATTTTTTAAATCGACTAACTCATATCAAGTCAATCAAAACAAAACATTAACTCAATTCCAAATCAATTTAATATGAAATGATTAAATTGAGAATTAAAAAAAATCAATGGATAAAAAAAAAAACAATATCGGTAATTATTGCGACTCCAATTGGATTGTCTTTTTTCTATGTTGTATTTTCATTATTTTCTTAATATTTTTTTCATCTCGCATTGTCTCACTTATTCATGATTCTAAATATCATTTTATAGTTTACTGATCATCAGTTTTATGAAACATAACTACAATGATTAAATAGGAAGAAAAATGACTCAATTAAAAAAAGGATGTGAATGAAAACAAAATGATTTAATTTCAAACTTGTCGTGCTAAGATATATAAAGATAGAAATGATTATTATCATAGTTTTAAAACCAAATTTGAAGATCGACTCAGGGCAAGACCCATATTACTGGTCAGAGGACCAACCCGAGTCAACCATAATATTTTTTTTAAATAAAATAACATTATTTTAACAAAAAAAAAAACTCATCAGGTTTTTTACCCGAGTCAACCAGGGATCGGGTAGACCCGGGTTTGACCAGGTAAGGCTGAGTTAATTCTTCCTATATTTTTTTAGACTCGGATCGATCTAGACATCAGGTCTCATGTCTACCCTCTAAGCTAGTCTATGTTTTATAACTAGGACTATCACATTATTATTAATTTC